>Ga0315902_10000985_pt1 | contig 46677 bp, 44 predicted proteins | sample LakEriMetagenome_9_FD_203523 | JGI IMG/M metagenome (GOLD analysis project Ga0315902, IMG submission 203523) | Freshwater fungal communities from buoy surface, Lake Erie, Ohio, United States - Buoy 12 MA117 | ecosystem: Environmental > Aquatic > Freshwater > Lake > Lake biofilm | place: USA...
CTAAGAAAAGACCTGCGATGATGTTGCGTACTGTTGTTTTCATTTTGTTTCGTTTTGATTTCTGAAACAAAATTGCACCATACTTAACGGTTAATAATCCTATTTTTATTTCACAGTGTTCAAAATACAGAAGCTTACTAGTACAGGACTAAGTAATATCTCCATTATTCTATGTGGAAACACTTAGTTTTTGCTTCGAAATATTATAAACAAAGAATTCTCTTAATGTTTTAATATTTCTGAAACATCGAAAAAATAAGCTTAATTACAATGCCTATTCAAACAAGTTATTCGTTGTTTGATGTTTCCGAAAAACACTTTTGACAAGAAAGATTATTTCAGATATTACTTATTAATAGAATGCTCGCTCTTGTTCAACTTAATTGTTTTACTAAGAACAACAGATGTTGGAATCGTAATAGTATCGCCATCAGCAGTTTTAATGTACATGAAAAAAAATGAAATATCTACTACTGTGCCCCTAATGTCGTATTCCTTATCCATTATTTGAATTTCATGCCCTAATTTCATTGGATGATTGAAAAACAAAATTAAGCTCGATGTAACATTTGATAATATCGACCATTGCGCGATGAATCCAACTCCAACTAGAGTAAGAGTTGAAGTAATAAAAACCATTAATTGTGTTCGATCAATATTCCAAATTCCAGCAAGAAAAATTAACGCGAATAGCGTTATAAAAAGATTGACGATTTTGTGACTAATACGCTTTCTTTCAACACCAAATTCAAATTTACCCAAAATTCGGTTTATTGAATTTCGAGCAAAGAATTTAACCAAAATTAAAAATGCGAAAACCAATACAGTTTCAATTATTTGTAGCTTGTATAATTCAAAATTCATAGGTTATTTTTTAAAATTAATTTTGCTTTAGCCCAATACACGTCCATTTCAGATAAACTCATATCCTCTAATTTCTGATTATCCTTTTGTACCAATTCTTCCATCAATTGAAATCGAGTAATAAACTTATTATTCGTTTTGGCTAATGCATTTTCTGGCTGAACATTTACATATCGTGATAAATTTACAAGTGAAAAAAGTACGTCCCCGAATTCTTCTTCTATGGATGTCGATTTTTGTTCAATTTCCTGTTTGAGTTCAATCATTTCTTCAAATACCTTCGCCCAAACATCGTCCAAATTATCCCATTCAAAGCCAATTCCTTTTACTTTCTCTTGAATTCGAGTAGCTTTTACCAAAGCTGGTAAGGATTTAGGAACGCCCTCCAAGACAGACTTCTTCCCTTCTTTTAACTTAATTTTCTCCCAATTTTTCTTAACTTCTTCTTCATTAGATACTTGAACGTCACCATAAATATGTGGATGTCTTTCGATAAGTTTATCGCAAATACGATTCAGAACTGTATCAACCGAAAAATCACCAGTTTCAGAGCCTATTTTACAGTAAAAGACAAGATGTAAAAATAAATCTCCGAGTTCACCTTCAAGTTCTTTTTTATCATTTGAAAGGATTGCATCTGTCATTTCATACATTTCTTCAATGGTTAATGGGCGGAGTGTTTCCAACGTTTGTTTCATATCCCACGGGCATTTCGCACGCAATTCATCCATGACATTAAGAAGTCTTTCAAAAGCTTTTAGTCTTGTATCCATTGATGGATTCAAAATTACTGTATTTTCTTTCAATCGAATGTTTAAATTTGTTTAAATTTCTACAGTTAAAATGTTTGTTAAGTTTATTAAGCTATTCTTTTCAGTACTCCTAACCGTTTTCATTCCGCTGGTTTTCAATTTATTCATTTTAACAGCACAAGAAAATAAATGGGGACTTGAAGTTCGGCAAAAAGCAGGTTTTTTAGCTGCGCATCGGGGAACAATGGCACATTTGCCACAAAGAATTGGATACCCAACAGAAATTGTTTGGTATCGAAAACCTGCAGGAAATCGGAAATGGCATGAAGCCTATCGTTTTCCCGAGCACGGGGCAACACTATTTCACGGTTCAGTTGGTAACGATTCAGTATTGGGAAAATTTACAGGAGTTTATGGATTCGTTCATGTTCCGATTATTCGTCCAACCTCTTCATTTCGCCTAGATTGGCAATTTGGAACTGGACTGGGCTATACGCCAAAAATATATGACCCCATCAACAACCCTAAGAATATTGCTATCGGTTCCCATGTAAACGCGATGATGTGTTTGGGTGCTTATTCGAAATATTATTTTGGAAGAAACAAGATAACGTTGGGAATTGATATTACTCATTTTAGCAACGGAGCTTTCGGTGTGCCTAACCTAGGAATTAATATGTTCTATTTATCCGCTAGTTATGCTAGAAACATAGGAAAAATGAAAACCAATGAAAAATTGATGCCTTTGGATAATAAATATAGAAGTTTGAACCTTGGTGCTACTGGAATTTTTATGATGAAAGAAACGTATAATGACAACCCAAAAAAATATCCAGTTTATGGATTAAATATTCATACTCGAAAATTCTTTGGTCCAAAAGCAGGTCTCGAAATAGCGTTAGATCTAATTTCAAAACAAGCCATAAAAGCCTATTTCCCAGAAATCCCTAAAACACAGTGGGAAATGTTTCAAATGGGGATTTTTGCAGCATATTTGCTTCCTTTAGATCATTTTCATTTCGTATTTGGAATGGGTGCCTACATCAAAGATAAATTCAAGCCAGAAGATCCACTTTATCATAAAATTGGTTTTCGCTATCAGTTTAACAATGGATTGATTGCACAATGGGTATTGAAAACACATTTTGGTCGTGCAGATTATTTAGAAACAGGTATCGGTTATTCATTTCCATTGAATAAAAAAATGAAAAAATGAAAAAGCTTAGTTTGTTTATTTTATTTCTCCCTTTCATTTTTTCATGTAAAAAGGCTACCGAACGAACCTGTTGGAAAGGAACTGGCACAACATCGGACACAACAATATTTGTTCAAGATTTTTCAAAGCTTACTCTAAACGAGAATATAACCTACGAATTGATTCAGGATTCATTAAATAAGATTGAAATTATTGGTGGAAAAAATTTATTACCATTTATAAAGGTTGAAAAACTATCGAATGGCACGCTTTCAATTTCTAATACCAACAAATGTAATTTCCTTCGCTACAAATCCCAAAACGTCAAAGTTAAAATTCATTTTAGAGCTTTGTCTTATATTACTTATAGGGGAACCGAAGATTTAATTTCCGCAGACACCTTAACTTTCACCGATTTTCAATTTTTCATGGTTGATGGAGGAGGTAGTATTCATCTGAAATTAAATGTGAGTAATTCGCTCTTGGGATATGTTTCGCATGGAGCGGGAGATTTTCATTTAGAGGGAAATGCCCATAAAGCAACACTCAATGTAATGACATTAGGAAGTTGTGACACAAGAAAGCTAACTGTCTCAAATGCTTTGTCAATTGTTTCCAATGCAAATGCCCCTTGTTATATAAATGCCGATAACACAAATCTGAAGGTGGAAATAACAGGTCAAGGCAATGTTTATTTTCAGGGGGATCCAACTTCATTACTTTTCAATCGTGAAGGAGCAGGAGATTTAATTCAGTTGTAAAAAAAATCCGGCATCTAGCCGGACTTTTTGTACTTTAATGTTTATGATTGGGATCACTATGATCATGACCGTCGTGATTATGACCATCGTGATTAGCTGGTATTGGATCACCAATAGAAAGTATTTCAATTTCAAATACTAAATCAGAATTTGGTTTAATTGTTCCCAAATCTCGGTCTCCATATGCGAGAAAATACGGAATGTACAATGTCGCTTTTCCACCTGGTCCCAATAGCGAAATACCTTCTTCGAAGCCAGGAATTAACTTTTGGTCAATAAATGCAAGATTAAATGGTTCTTTACGATCTAGAGATGAGTCGAATTTTGTTCCATCTTTAAACAATGTGCCCGTATAATGTAAACTTACTTGAGAACCTTTTACAGCATGAAATTTCTTTGGATTCTTTCCTTTTTTGGAGATTACATAAACCAATCCAGTAGAAGATGCCTTTGCTTTTTTATTTTTTGATTTTACTTCATTGAAAAAAGTGATTTTGTAATCATTTTGTTTTTTTTCTTCCTCGAGTTTTTTTCTCTCTGCCTCCAAACGTTTTTTCTCTTCTTCTTTTCGAATGATTTCTTTAGCAGCATCCGGAAAATATTGTTTTGCGTCCCATGTTGATGCCTCACTACCGACTCTAATAATTTTTACACTATTCATTAAATCATCTTGTTGAATCGCATCAACAATTTTTTGTCCTTCAACAACATGACCAAAAACAGCATGTTTACCGTCCAACCATGGAGTTTCTTTGTGCGTAATAAAAAATTGACTACCGTTTGTATTCGGACCTGAATTAGCCATTGAAAGAATTCCAGGACCTGAATGTTTTAATTCAGCAACTAATTCATCATTGAATTTATATCCAGGATTACCCATTCCATTTCCATTTGGACAGCCACCTTGAATCATAAAATCTTTTATTACACGATGAAATTTTAAGCCATCATAAAAAGGTTTAGATGGAGAATTGAAATTCAACAAACCTTCAGCCAAACCAACAAAATTGGCTACTGTTGTTGGAGTTTTTTTGTATTCAAGAACGCATACGATTTTTCCTTTAGATGTATTAAATTCTGCGTACAATCCGTCTGCCAATTGATTTGTTGCTTCTTTTTGAGGTAAAACTTCTCCTTTGATGTTAATTACTTTGGTTGGTTCATTGATAGCATTAGACATTATCGTAACACTTTTCTGGAAAGATCCAACTCTTTTGGTATCGTAAGTTACTTTAATTGATCCTGTTGATCCTGGAGCAATTGGTTCTTTTGGCCATTCAGGAACAGTACATCCGCATGACCCTCGAGCTTCAGTAATTAACAAGGATTCATTGCCTGTATTCTTAAATTCAAATGTACAGTAAGGATCTGCACTATATTCGATGATTCCGTAATCATGAACTTCCTTATTGAATTGAATTTTCGGACCTTTTTCAAGTTGACCGAATAGCGTCACCGTAATAAAAGTAAACGCAAGAAATAGTAAATTTTTCATAGTTTTATGTTTGATTATTTGTTAATAGATAAAATTTCAATATCAAATACAAGATCAGAATACGGCGGAATTACTCCTGGTCTTCCTTGGGCTCCGTAGGCTTGATAATATGGTATTATAAGCTTTGCCTTCCCTCCTATTCCAATTAATCCTACTCCTTCCTCAAATCCAGGAATCATTCGATTTTCAAGATATTTGAATGGCATTGGTTGATTTCTGTCGTAAGAGGAATCAAATTTTTTTCCATCCAATCTCAAGGTACCATTGTAATGGAGTGTCACTTGATTACCTTTATCTGGTTTTTCTCCCGTTCCCACGCTTTCAATGATATAAACCAGTCCTGTTGGACTTAAGACTGCGTTAGGATATAGTGTTTGAACCTCCTTGTACATATATTTTTTGTATTCCTCTTGAGACATTGCGGATATTTTAGAATAAAACTCTTGCTTTCTCTTTTCTTCCATCAAAAATTGGGTGTAGAATTTTTCAAATGTTGAAGATGCATCAAACTGCTTTACTTCTTTACCAATTCTCAAGATTTTAACTTCAAGCATGGCATCATTTTGTTCAATACTATTTACAACATCTTGTCCTTCAATCACATGACCGAAAACTGTGTGCTTACCATCTAACCATGGTGTTTCTTTGTGGGTGATAAAAAATTGACTTCCGTTTGTTGCAGGGCCAGAATTCGCCATAGACAGAATTCCAGGACCAGAATGTTTCAGTTCTGAAACAATTTCATCCGGAAATTTGTATCCAGGTCCTCCGCTTCCATTACCTAATGGATCTCCCCCTTGTATCATAAAATCTTTTATTACACGATGAAATTTTAGACCATTATAAAAAGGCTTAGAAAAAATTGAATCACCTGCCTTAAAATTCCCTTCAACTAATCCTACAAAATTAGCTACCGTCATAGGTGTTTTTTCATGTTCTAAAACACACAATATTTTCCCTTTTGAAGTAGAAAATTCAACATACATTCCATTTTGTAACTTTTCTTGACCAACAGCGGCAAAGGCAAAAAGTACAAAAAAAGATAAAATTACTTTATTCATCATGTTTGTTATTCTATACCTAAAAGTTCTACTTCAAATACCAAAGGCATATATGGTTTAATTGCACTACCAGGTTGAGGATTTGCACCATAAGCAAGTTCCTGAGGAATAAACAAACGATATTTCGATCCAACAGACATTAACTGTAAACCTTCTGTCCATCCTTTGATAACTTGATTTAGTCCAAAAGTTATTGGTTCACCACGTTGAACAGAACTATCAAAAACTTCTCCGCTTGGAGTAGTTCCGTGATAATGAACTCGAACTTTAGACGTTGCAGTTGGTTTGGCTCCTGATCCCTGTTTGATAACTTCGTATTGCAATCCACTTGCTGTAACCTTAACATTCGGATTTTTCTTGTTTTCTTCTAAAAACTTTTCTCCTGATTCTTTGGCTAATTTAGAATCGCGCTCTGCTTTTTGCTGAAAATAATTATTCAACATTTGATTTGTTGGATCGCTAACGAGCGGTTGGTTACCATACAACTGATCTTTCAAACCTTGAAGTATTAATTCTTTATTCGCTTCTGGAATATCATTCATTACATTGTTACCAATTGCTGAGCCCAACAGGTACGAAACTGAGTCTAATTCATTCATCATCTTTGTTTGAGATATACTTATATTACTTAATAAAACTGCAAAAGGCAAAAGTAGAATTTTTTTCATGTTTAAAGATTTATATTCACAAATATCTGTAATTTTCCGCGTTTAATATAATTTGAAGTGTTAAAGGCTTGTTAAATTCGTGCCAAAATTTGATTTATGATTATTCGAATTGTAAAAATGGAATTTCAAGAAAATAAAGTTCAAGACTTTTTGCTTTTTTTTGATCAGGTAAAAACTAAAATTGCTTCGTTTGAAGGTTGTTTGGGAATGAAGTTAATGCATGACAAGCAGAATCCATTCATAATTTTTACCTACAGCCATTGGGAGAGTGAGACTGCTTTGGACAATTACAGGAAATCCGATTTATTTGGTAAAGTTTGGCCAAATGTTAAACCCTTGTTCTCAGCTCCACCTCAAGCGTGGAGTTTAGATACCTACTTCGAACAGTTTAATCCTTCTTAACTTCAAGCCCAAGATTTTTTCCTATTCGGAGCATTTCTTTATATGCGGGATCAAACTCGTTCGGAATAATCCCTTCTAAAATAGATTCTTTGATTTGAGATTTTATTGTCCCAATTTCAGCACAAGGTCCAACACCAAAAGTTTTCATTATTAACTCTCCGGAAACAGGAGGTTGAAAATTTCGAATGTTATCCTTTTCTTCAACAGCCTTCAGTTTTAGTGCTACAATTTCAAAATTCTGTCGATATCTTTTAACTTTGAATTCATTTTTAGAGGTTATGTCCGCGTTGCAAAGTAGCATTAAATCATCGATATCATCACCGGCTTCATTGAGTAGTCTGCGAATAGCTGAATCAGTAACAGTACCCTTAACCAAAGCAATTGGTCTTAGGTGTAAACGAACCAGTTTTTGAACATATTTCATTTGATGATCAAGCGGAAGACGCATTCTTTTAAATATCCTCGGTACCATTCGCGAACCTAGATCTTCATGACCATGAAATGTCCAACCAGTCTCTGAATCGAAACGCTTGGTTGGTGGTTTTGCAATATCATGTAAAATTGCTGCCCAACGTAACCATAAAGAATCTGTTTTTTCGCAAATGTTATCCAAAACCTCGAGCGTGTGATAAAAGTTATCCTTATGTGATTTTCCATCAATCGTTTCAACACCAGCAAGCTGAATCATTTCTGGGAAAAATTGTTGGAGCAATCGAGTAGATTTCAATAAGACAAAACCACGCGAAGGTTGATGAGCCAAGATAATTTTATTTAGCTCTTCAGTGATTCTTTCTTGAGAAATAATTTGTAGTCGCTCAGATTGTTTGAGAATTGATTCCAAACTTGAATTTTCAATTTTGAAATTAAGTTGTGTTGCAAAACGAATTGCCCGAAGCATTCTGAGGGGATCGTCACTGTAGGTGATATCTGGATCTAACGGGGTTCGAATAATTCTATTATTTAAGTCAACTAATCCGTTGAATGGATCAATTAAATCACCAAAAGAATCGCTATTCAAACTTAATGCGAGTGCATTTATCGTGAAATCACGTCTATTTTGATCATCTTGTAATGTTCCATTCTCAACAATAGGTTTTCTTGAGTCGGTTCGATATGATTCTTTTCGAGCTCCCACAAATTCTACATCCAAATCTTTGTATTTGAAATGCGCTGTTCCAAAATTCTTGAAAAGACTTACTTTTTTTACACGTAATTTCTCAGCTGTTTTTTGAGCTAAGTGTAATCCATTTCCGACAACAACAATATCAATGTCTTTAGATGGGCGTTCAAGAAGTAAATCACGCACATATCCTCCGATAACGTAAGCTTGAATTCCTTGTTCGTTCGCTATTTCTGAAACAACTTTAAAAACTGGGTGAGTAAGAGATGATTTGTAATTTTGAGCCATATAAGATACTCGTTCTTTAATATATTCCATTAAATCTTCTTCCAAACCATTCAAGAGTTAGGAAAAATAACAAGAGGAAGAACAACCATTTATAATCAATTAAATCCTGGTATTTTGTTTCCTTATAAGAAACGGAAGAAATATCGTCTCGTTTGGCAATTTCATCGAGCAATTTATCATAATTAGCAAGTTGTACAAATTTTCCTTTCGACTTGTCTGACATTTCTACGAGTAAATTATGATTTGCGTAGGTATCCAGTCCTTCTAGGGTAATATTCTCAACAACAAAAGCCCCTGATTTGCTGTAAGTTTTTCCCGCATGTGAGGTTGTTGCTGTCCATTCGTATTTTCCGGGCTTTAATTTGCCTAAAGAAAGTTTGTATCCTTCACCGTAAGAAGCAAATTCTAATTTGGAATTTTTTTGATTTTCATCTTTCAATATAAATTGAATTTTTGGAGTAGTAATTGGAGCCATTGATTCATTATAGAATGAGGCATTTACTACAATTTCTTCATTTTTCGTAAAGCGATTAGGCAATGTAACTCTTAACGCCGAGGTATTTTGTTTTACAGTAAGAAAAGTCGAGGTCTTTTGAAGGAATTCTCTATATCCAGCAATATCCTTTGTTCTAACGTATTCGTTCATTTTCCACCTCCACATTCCCTCTCCGTAAATAACTCCTACTTTTGTTTCACCTTTCTTCAAAAAGAAAACCAGAGGATCTTTTTTGACCACACTTCCAATACGTTGATAGATCAACACATCAGAAACATTCGAAGCACCCAAAGCACCAAATTTTGATTTAAGTGGAGGAAAAAATTCAAAGGCCTTGATCATTGATTCAGTAATTTCAAAAGGTTGAAATCCTTTGTTAACTGCTCCTTGCACTTCATCAGTTTTATTGCCTCCTGGTGTCGAGAGACCAATATTTAATGATTGAACAACATTGGATGGCGTATTGGGTCCAAGTATATAAAGCATTGGTTTATTTTGCTCATTTACGAATTTGATCAAATTAGCGTCACTCTGAATTCCGGGTTCATGCCAGATTATTAAGTCAACATTACGCATGTCTTTATCCCATTCTTTTGCAAGAAAACTTTTTACTTCAAAATTTTCATTCTCCTCCAAAACATCTTTAATAGCGGCTATATCTGGATGTGGACCTCCTGCTAATATCACCACCTTACTTTTGGAATCAAGAACCTCTATGTAAAAATTCCTCGTATTATTTTCGTAATTGTATTCATTATCGGCTTTCGAAACAGTGACCGTATATGTATTGAACCCCAATTGATCTGCTTCCAATTCAAATGCTACTTGTTTGAATTCTCTTTGACCTTTTTCATACGAAATAGTTTTGCTAGCAATGGATTTACCTCCTCGTGATATAGTCACAGAATAGGTTCCTGTTCCAAGTTTAATTGCTTCAATATCAACTTCGACCGGAAATTTATTTTTTAGAAAAGCAACCTCATTGACCGAAATATTCTTGATGTAATGATCTCTTTTCGGAATTGAATCACCAGCTCCCAACGTAAAAATGGGGGTAAGATTTAATTTAGAAGAAGTATATAGGGGATTTGAACCTGTATTGAAATTACCATCTGAGATAAAAAGAACTCCACCTAAATTCCGGTTATAGTAGTCCATTAATATTTTATCAAATCCTTTTTCAAGCGCCGAATTAGCATCTTTAAAATCAACTGAACCATTGTATTTTGCTTCATTACCTACTGTCATTTCAACCAATTCGAATCGATCTCCAAAACGTGATTTAAACTTTTTTCTCAAGTCATTTACTTGATTTAGTACTCTATTACTATCTGCGTAATTACGCATTGAAGAAGAGTTATCGATTAATGTTACAAATACTGGTTTTTCCTTTTTGAATTCAAATGTTTGAAAAATAATACCCCAAAGTAAAATTCCAATGAGTGTAATGGAGCCTACTCGAGCTAGTCTAAGAATCCATTTCCACGAAAAATGAAGTTCGTTGAACCATTCTGATTTGGAATACAAAAAATAAGATAATACACAAGCGATTAAAAACCAAGGTATTAACCAAAACAATGATATATCTGATGTAAAAATCATTCGAATTCGAAGTTACAAAACTAATACGGATTGGTGGATAATAAGGAATGAATTAATCTTTTTTGACTTAAAAAATTCGCTATGTGTTGCGTAATATAAAAAAAAAATATATTTTTGTACCCGCTTTTGACGAAAGCACACACGATTTTGAATCCAGATGTTTCTGGAGATTTTCGAAAGGAAGTTAAAAAATTGGTTTGGTAGTTCAGTTGGTTAGAATACATGCCTGTCACGCATGGGGTCGCGGGTTCGAGTCCCGTCCAGACCGCGAAGTTAAAAGTGTTAAACCCTTGTAAATCAATGACTTACAAGGGTTTTTTTATGGGTAAAAATTCAATGGGGGAAACAATAGGGGAAACATTAAACATACTTTTTATGTATAAAACAGAATGATTTACCCTCGAAAAAAAGGTTTATTTGATTTATTTTTCTTTAAAATACTTGAAACTCCCCCCACTTTTCCTTCATATATTCCCTTGTATCATTTGTCGTAAACTTTAACCCAAGTCTTCTAATCCACTTGTGAAGATGAAAACAAGTAAATTCAAAATAGATTTCTTGTTTGGTTAATTCTGGGGATAAGAAATAAGAATATTTGTTTTTAAATTCAATAACATCATCTTCTGTGTATCTTACAATCTCTCTGCTGTAATGAAAATTGTAACAAAAATCATAAACGTTTTTCTTTTTCTCTATTTTCATAACTATTCCTTTAATTCTTAAAAATGCGACATTCTGTCGCCATACTCAATGTAGTTAAGGACATCTACCAACATATCACAATAGACAGAATCATATTCTTTAACCGGTATTCCATTCTTTGAAATGAATACAATTTTATACTCATCAGACCATTTAAGATATATTAAAACGTTTCCTTTATGTTTCAATCCATTGACTGTAATCATTAGACCTCCCATATATTCTTTACTTTCTGGGATTTCAAATAAATTAGTTGCACCGAATGCAGGTAATGCCCAAGGATCAAGGGCTGTAATTTGTTGAACGATTGTTCTTGCTATTGACATGGTTTTATTTTCAATAACGAAAAACGCACCATTGGCTACTTGTATATTGGCTTAAATCAATGTTTTAGCAATTGTTTAACTATTTTCAATTTGTTAGAATTTTTACCTGAAAATTTTTTTCGTGATTTTGACCTTGATTCCCAAAAAGGGTCAATTTTACCTGAAAATTTTTAAAGTATATATTGGTTATTTTTAGGATCGTACCCCCTTTTCCAGAATGACCCATTCTATATGGTGCAGGATACGGGAGGGAGCCAGGGAGGGAGCCCCCAAAGTAGCAGATGGGGACACTACCCAATAACCCATCAAGGAGGTTATTAAATCAATAAATTTACTCACCACTCTTATTTTATGATTTTGCATCTGGCGAGCTTTCTGTGGGGTGTCAATGTGATTGTAAGCTTAATTCTATTATTGCTCGCCAGATTCAAGAAAAAAGGGTTTTTGATGAGGTTTTTAGGTCTATTTAGGTTTTATATCACAATAATGATGCGGATTTCGTTCTATTACAAACAAAAAAGTCGCCATTGATTTTGGCGACTTAATTTGTGATTTAATCACTTCTATTGCAGCACGATTTTTCTAATAGTCAAAGTGTTATTATTGGGGTCTATTAGATGAATATAATACAATCCATTTCCAGTCCAGGAACTCAAATCAACATAAAATTGGGATTGGTTTATTGGAGATTGAAATACTTGTTGACCAGTTGAATTTTCTATTTTAATGGTATATCCAACCATATTTAAATAATTCCCATTGTCAAAAGTTATATGATCACTCGCAGGATTTGGATAAACTAAAATTGTGTTTTGATTATTTGGTGCCGGTAATCCAAGAGTTGTATTGATTACAAGGGTGTCTGTTACTGTTGTGTAATTCGTTACTGTAACAGTATCGTAAATTGTTGTGGTGATTGTGTCTTGAATCGTAACAGTATCATAATGAATGCAATTACCATCATAAGGATAATCCAGTTGTGAATTGGCAACAATTGGAACATTAAATGTATTTTCATAATACCAACCGTGTATTATAATATCTCCTGATGGTGTTATCGTATAGTCAATATATCCATATTTGTATCCTAACGAACCATTGGCAGGATTCGTGAGAATTAATCTAAACCCTTGTTTATGGCTACCCATTCCAATATTATAACATAATTGATTCGTTGGATACCAACCCCTGTAAAGATTATTTTGATTATTCCACAAATCAAATGCGTTAAGTGTATCTCCTGTACAATCAAGTCCAACATTGTTGGTTGTTGCTGGTCCATTCACTTTATTTTGTCCAATTGAGTTCAATATGCCAGTAAAATATGCTGTAACATAACTTGTACCTGTGGTAGTTCCACAATTAATATTTGGATTACCTGTTGGAAAATAGTTCAAAGTTAATTTGATGTCATTTTGTTGATCATTATTAAGGTCTAAGTTATAGTTACTCGAAGAACTTGTAGGATATGGATAAACCCCATCAAAATTATCTACATAAGTTATCTGACCATAAACAGTGTTGCAAAGTATCAAAAAGGGTATAATAAGTTTTTTCATATCGTTTAATTTTTGGCAAAAATGAACCCAACGAGTGACAAATGAAGTCAATGAATAAAAAAATGTAAAATTTTTCAGACAACTGAGGTCAATCGTTTGCTCAGGTTTGTGATTTGTTCTAATTTGTGACCCAAAAATTGAATTTCTATGTTAAATCAACATAAGATTTTAAGGGTTTTAAAACTCATTTCCTATTTGGAACAATCACCCTCCAAGTCAATTGGTCACTTGGCGGAAATATTAGATTCAACTGAACGAACAGTTTATCGTTATTTTGATTTAATCCGTGAATGTGGATTTGACCTCCAGCGAGATGAACACAACCGTTTTTATATCGTAGATGAACGAACAAATGGTGTTCGCTTTACCCAAGAGGAAGCCCAATTATTAAAAGAGTTGGTGTTGAAGCATTCCAAACAAAACAAACTCAAAGATTCGGTATTGACCAAAATCTATTTGGGTTCTGAAATTCAAATGGTTGCAAGTCATTTGGTAAATGCTAAAAACGGAAAGGTGATTGAACGATTGGCTTTATCAATGGGAAATAAGGAACAAGTGATTTTACGGAAATACCAATCCATAAATTCTGAAACCATTTCTGATCGCTTGGTGGAACCTTTTGGTTTTACAGACAATTATCAAACGGTAATGGCTTATGAGATAGATTCCAAGAAAAACAAAACCTTTAACATTGACCGCATTGCTTATGTGGACTTCACGGGAAAACCTTTTAAGAACAGTAAGAAGTTTCAAAACCAAGTTCCTGATGTTTTCGGTTTTAGTTATTCCGGTAAAACTCATTCCATTGATTTAGAGTTAGGATTGAAAGATATTCTGTTACTAAAAGACCAATATCCACAAACATCTCCATTCATTCATTATAACCACCGAAAAAACACCTATCAATTGAAAGTTCAAGTAAACGATATGAAACCAATAGAAAGGTTTATGAGGGGGATAGAAATTAATTTAATAAAAGAATAGTAAAAAGAAAATTTGAATTATGAAGTATAAATATAAGAAATCCCAAACCAGTAATCAATTATCAACAATTGTTCTTTGCGTTTTTACCTTTTTATGGTCAAATCAAATTTTTAGTCAATTATTAACTGAAAAGTCAGAATTAAAAAGACAGTTGGCTCAGTTTAATTATTTTCCTAATAATCCTTGTGAAATTCAAAATGAAGTTCAATGGAACGGTAAAAATAAAGTTGTCCATTTTGTAAGGTTTGAATCTTGCCAAGATGATAAAACAAAGTTAAAAGGGATAGTTTATGGCGTTTTAGTCATTGACGACACTTTGTATAATGTATCATTAGAAACAGCAAGTCAATTTTTCTTTAGAAATGAAGACTTTCTCAAGAACTATAAAAAACTGGATAAGACACAGAAAACAATTTTAGAAAACACTAATCTTCAACTTAATGTTGATCATTATGAAAACATTCGAGAAGAAATAAGAAAATTAGAAGAAAAGAAAAGATTGGAAGAAGAGGAGAAAAGAAGAGTTGAGGAAGAAAAAAAACGTTTAGAGGAGGAAAGATTAGCAAAAATTAGAGCTCAAGAATTAGCAAATGGAATGAAAAAAGCATCTTCTGATAGTATTTTAAACGATGAACTTAAATCTAATTTAGCTGTGTTTACTCAAAATATTAAAAGCCAAGACTCATTGGTTGATTTGAAAATTAAATCAGGTGTTAATAATGGGGGAATACTTATCACCAAGTTTAGTTTTTCAACAAGTGATTATGGTGTTGTAGATCTAACATTAGGGATTCATAATGTTAGTAAGAAAAGAATTAAATATGCGACATTTATTCTTCAGCCTTACAATTCGGTTGATGATCCCGTTGAATATGAGAAATCATTTAAAGGAATAGGGTTTATTGAACCAAATTCAGAAGGTGTATGGAATTTTGAAAGTGCTTGGTTTTCAGATGTAATAGAAACACTTATATTGAAAAGTGTAAATCTTGTTTTTGAAGATGGGTCATCCAAATTAATTACTAAAATTGGAGAAATAAGGGTTGATAATTTTAGTGAAAGCCTAATAGAAGCAATTACTGATAAACAGAAAAAGGTCGTACACCAAATGGGATCATTAGTAGTTTTGGAATATCAAGAGACAATTATTCCAATGGTTGGTTTTTGTATGTACTCAATATCTGATAAAGATTTAAAAGTAAAAATTTACAAAGAGGAAGAGGCCAGGCAAATGATTACCGATTTATCAAATATTATTTTCAATAGGAAAAATAATATCATCGGTAAAGAAGGAGATTTTGAAGTAACAAAATATTCATCTTTAATCTATTTGTATGTGGATAATGGATACTGTTTATTGAACCTATCTGATGCAAATATTTTATTCAGTAAACTCAATCAATTATTTCCAGAATAATTTAGGGAAAGCTTGTTTCATTGGGATCAAATTAATCTTTATAACTAACTTCAAACCGTCAAAAGTAAGTTGAAATGATCATTAGTATAAAACCGAAAAGAATTTACAAGTTTCCAACCAAAAAAGAATTAATGGAAATGACAGCAGATGAATTGTATTCAATTGCAAGAAATAGAGATGGGATAAAGGAGGTTATGATTAATTTTTTAGAACTGAATTTAGTTAAAAAGTACTCTCTACCTAACATTGAAATGTCAAACCGATTGAGATTAACTTTAAAAAGAGCTGGTATTGAATCTTTAGACGAACTGACTTTTTACCGAAAAAAGGAAGTCCAAAGATTTGATGGTCTGGGACCAAAAATGTTCAATGAACTTATCGCTATTATGAAGGATTTTGAATTAGAATTGAGAAAGTAAAATTAAGAGATACAAATATTGAATTAAAAAAAATGACATTTAAAGATATTCTTGAAAAATACAGATCCGTTTCTTTTAACGAAAGAGATAAAGGAAATAGGTTTGAACGATTAATGCAACGGTTTCTTCAATCCGATGGAACTTATAAGGACGAACTTGAAAAAGTATGGCTATGGGAAGAATTTCCATTCAAGGAGGATCTTGGTGGAAAAGATTTAGGTATTGACCTCGTTGCAAAACATAAACACGGACAATATTGGGCTATTCAATGTAAATTTTACGCAGAAACAACCACAGTTGATAAAAAAGCTGTTGATTCTTTCATTTCCACAGCCAACAGAGGTTTTCAGGATGAAAATGGTAATAAAGTTTACTTTGATTTTCTCCTATGGATTTCAACCTCCGACAAATGGGGTGTAAACGCTCAAGAAACATTACTCAATCAAAAAACCAATATAGGACTTCTTCTACCCAATGCCTTGGAAGAATCCAATGTAGATTGGCAAAAATTGGAAGATGGTATTCACGGTGTTGAAGCTCAAAAATCAAAGAAATCACCAAGAGAACATCAAATAAATGCTATAAACAACACCAACGATTATTTTAAAAATAATGAACGTGGTAAGTTAATTATGGCTTGTGGAACCGGGAAAACATATACCGCACTTCAAATTGCTGAAAAGGAAACAAATCATAAGGGAACTATCTTATTTCTTGTTCCTTCTATTGCACTTTTGGGGCAAACATTAAGAGAATGGAAATCGGATGCTAAAAATGAATTTAATGCTGTTTGTATTTGTTCTGATCCGGAAATAACGAAAAAAAGAACAAAAAATGAAGAAACTGATTCATTCAGTGTCGTTGATTTAGCTTTTCCTGCATCAACTAATGTGAGTGATATATTGAGTCAATTTCATTTGATTCAACAAGGTGGTGCGGATGGAATGACAGTTGTTTTTTCAACCTATCAATCCATTGATGTTATTTCTCGCGCCCAACAATCTTTAATGGAAAATGGATTTCCAGAGTTTGATTTGATTATTTGTGATGAGGCACACCGAACCACTGGAGTAACTCTTTCAGGACAAGATGAATCAGCATTTACAAAAGTTCACGACAATAATTTCATCAAATCAAAGAAACGACTATATATGACAGCCACACCAAGGTTGTTTAATGATGATTCTAAAAGTAAAGCGGCTCAGGTGGAAGCAGTTTTGTGTTCAATGGACGATGTTAAACTTTATGGTGAAGAAATCTATAGAATCGGTTTTGGTGAAGCAGTTTCTAAAGGTCTTTTGACTGATTATAAGGTTTTAATACTTACGCTCAATGACGGTGATATACCTCCATCTATTCAAAAACTAATTTCTAATGGTGAAAGTGAGATTAACACAGACGATGCCTCTAAACTAATTGGTTGTATAAATGCCTTATCTAAACAAGTTTTAGGTGATAATGGATTAATTACTGAAACAGATCCTGAACCAATGAGAAGGGCAGTTGCATTTTGCCAAAACATTTCCACTTCAAAAAAAATTGGAGAGGTGTTTAACAATGTATCAGAAACCTATATTAAATCTCTTCCAGATGAGAAAAGAGGACAAATGGTTTCTCTTCAATCAAAACACATTGACGGAACAATGTCAGCACCTGAAAAGGATCGTTTATTAGGGTGGTTAAAATCGGAACCGGCGGAAAAAGAATGTAGAATCCTAACCAACGTTCGTGTATTAAGTGAAGGAGTTGATGTTCCTTCATTGGATGCTGTTTTATTCTTGTCTGCTCGCAATAGTCAAGTGGATGTTGTACAATCAGTTGGTCGAGTAATGCGGAAAGCACCGAATAAAAAATACGGTTACATTGTAATTCCAGTTGTGGTTCCTTCTAATGTGGAAGCGGATAAGGCTCTTGATGATAATGAACGATATAAAGTTGTTTGGACTGTATTAAATGCCCTTCGTGCTCACGATGATAGGTTTAATGCTACGGTGAACAAAATTGAATTGAATAAGAAAAAACCTGATAATATTCTTGTTGGAGGTACAACTACCAAATTTGATGATGATGGGTTACCTTATTCAATTGATTCTAATTCCAGTGATGCTCAATCAAATTTTGATTTGGGACAACAAATGAGAATGCAATTTGAGGAGTTACAGTCTGTTGTATTTGCCCGAATGGTAGAAAAAGTGGGCGACAGAAGATATTGGGAACAATGGGCAAAAAATGTTGGGGAAATTGCTGAAAGACAAGTTGAGAGACTTACACGATTGATTAAAGATGAAGGTAAACACCAACAAGCATTTAATGAATTTATTGAGGGTTTACGTAAAAACATTAATCCAAGTATCACGGAGCAAGAGGGAATTGAAATGTTATCTCAACACATCATTACCAAACCAGTTTTTGATGCCTTATTTGAGGGCTACTCGTTTGTAAACAACAATCCTATTTCCATTTCAATGCAAACGATGTTGAATTTATTAGAGGAACAAGCCCTTGATAAAGACACTGAAACATTAGAGAAATTCTATGAGTCGGTAAAAATGCGTGCCGCAGGAATTGATAATGCAGAAGGTAAACAACGAATTATCATTGAGTTGTACGATAAGTTCTTTAAAACTGCCTTTCCAAAAATGGTGGAAAAACTTGGAATCGTATATACTCCAGTAGAATGTGTTGATTTCATTATTTATTCTGTGAATGATATTTTGATCAGAGAATTTGGGAGAGGAATTACCGATGAAAATATCCATTTGTTGGATCCATTTACCGGAACAGGAACCTTCATCACAAGATTATTGCAAAGTGGGTTAATTGATGTCAAAGATTTAGAGAGAAAATACAAGCACGAAATTCACGCAAACGAAATTGTACTCTTGGCTTATTACATTGCAACTATTAATATTGAAAATGCTTACCACGATGCAACTCCAGATCCTGACGATGGAATTGGAAAATCAAAATATACTCCTTTTGATGGTATTGTATTAACGGATACTTTTCAATTGGCTGAAACGGAGAATGGCGATAAATTATTCTCTGAAATGTTTCCTCAAAACTCACACCGAGTTGAAAAACAAAGAAAAGCACCTTTAAGAATCATCTTTGGAAATCCACCATACTCAATTGGTCAAAAATCTGCCAATGATAATGCGCAAAATCAATCCTATCCCAAATTGGATAATAGAATTGCAGAAACATATGCAAAACAATCTAACGCAGGCTTGAATAAATCACTTTACGATGCCTACATTAAAGCATTTCGATGGAGTTCTGACCGATTGGATGAAAATGGTGGTATAATTAGTTTCATCTCCAATGGAGCGTGGTTGGATGGAAACTCTACGGATGGTTTCAGGAAATCATTGGAAAAAGAATTTACATCCATTTACGTGTTCAATTTAAGAGGGAACCAACGGACAAGTGGAGAATTAAGCAGAAAAGAAGGAGGGAAAATATTTGGATCAGGGTCAAGAACTCCTATAGCAATCACCTTACTGGTAAAGAACCCATCCGTTAAATCTGGACTTGCCCAGAGCGGAGTCGAAGGGAAAGCCACCATTTATTACCACGACATTGGTGATTACCTTTCTCAAACGGAAAAACTGAATATTGTCCGAGAATTTGGCTCTGTTGCTAACGAGAAAATGGTTTGGAAAATTCTTACACCCAATGAACACGGAGATTGGATAAGTATGCGGAATGAATCGTTTGATAGTTTTATTCCAATTGAGCCAGAGAAGAAGTTTGACTTGAAATCACAAAGTTTGTTTATTGTAAACGTAGTTGGTATTGCAACTGGCAGGGATGCTTGGTCTTTGAGTTTTTCAAAAAATGGTTTGACGGAAAAAATACAAAATATGATTACTTTTTTCAATGAACAAAGTGCCACTTTTGCAATAGAAAAACAAAAAAATACTAGGTTAGAGGTTGAAGAATTTATCGACCAAAATCCATTAAGAATAAGTTGGACCAGAGCGTTAAGAAAGGATATTTCAAAAAAAATTCAACATTCATTTAAAGAACAAGAATTAGTAAAATGTTTATATCGTCCATTTACAAAGGAATGGCTATATTATGATAAACCTTTTATAGAAAGTCCAAGTATTTGGTCTCAAATATTTCCTACATCAAAGCATAAAAACGTAGTAATATCCTGTATCAATATTGGTTCAAGTAAAGAATTTTCGGCAATTATTTCAGATACATATTCTGAATACCAATTGGTTTTTGCAAATCAATCATTCCCCCTTTACTACTACGAAGAAAACAAGGGAGTTCAGAAAGGGTTGTTTGAAACGGAGTCTAATGAAGAATACATTCGCAGAGATGGTGTAAGTGATTATATCTTGGATAAAGCCACAAAACAATACAATGCCACCAACATCACCAAAGAGGATATTTTCTACTATGTATATGGGTTCTTACATTCACCTGAATACCGTGAAACTTTTGCCAATGATTTAAAGAAAATGTTACCTCGTTTGCCATTGGTAGAAGATGTAAAAGATTTTTGGGCATTCAGTAAAACAGGAAGACAATTGGCAGAAATCCATTTGAATTATGAATCTGTTCCACCGTATGAAGGAGTTAAAGTGGAAGGAGAAGATTCTAAATTTTTCAAGGTTGAAAAAATGCGTTTTCCAAAGAAAGACCAAAAAAATATCATCTATTTCAATAGTCAAATCACTATTTCAAACATTCCAATAGAAGCATACGAATATGTGGTAAACGGTAAATCTGCTATTGAATGGATTATGGAACGCTACCAAATTACTACCCACAAAGAAAGTCAAATCACCAATGATCCAAACGATTGGGCTGAGGAAGTAGGAAACCCAAGATACATCCTTGATTTACTTTTAAGTATTATCAATGTGAGTATGCAGACAAGAGAGATTGTGAAGAAATTACCGAAAATTAATTTTGAGTGACAAATTATACAAAAAAGCAACAAAAAATAAAATTGGAAAAAGCTATAGAAGATGCTTTAAACATAGCACATAATGAATGGTGTGTTTTAAAGGATTATTATATGGAGGAAAACTTGAGATATGTTGTTATGAATGAAATTTCAAAAGCACAGTGTTTTGGTGATTTCCCAAATAAAGACATAAACGGTAATCTTCTTTGTTTCGAGCAATCTTATCCGAAGAATAAGTCCGGTCACAAAAGTTTTTTTAAACCAGACATTGTAAGTATTAAATTGCGTAAAAATGGTGCTAATAAATCTATTAATAAAGTAAATCCATTAATAATAGAATTGAAACAAAACGCAAGCCTTGGAAAAATAAAATCACCTCCAAAACCTGATTTATTTGAGCCAAATCCCAAAAAACAAAAAATAGGACCGACAGAAATTAAAAAGATGCCATCTTCTCTTTCAACTGATATTTTCAAGGTTCGACAATACCTTGAAGAAATTGATAATATAAGATTTGAATTTGGTGTGGTAATTATTGTAGGAACAGAAAAGGAATTTAATTTCAGTTATCTTCAAGAAATTTTAATCTTACATCAAAATGAATTGAAAGATGATGCAGGGTTAAATAAAAATTTATTATTTGCTTGGTTCAATCCACGAATAAATAAACCGGAATTAATTTGGTTGAATCAAAAGGAAACGATAAAGTTGGGTGGGTATTAGTTATTAGAATTACTTGAACAGTCTTTTCAACAAAATTATGTATAGTATAAATGGTTACCAAGATTCTATATATTTCTTGTTTAAGTGTTATTATATTGTTGAACACTTCTTGCGACTTCAAAAAATCAGATGATTCAAATAGATCTTATGTCAAACCATCGGTAAACTACAAAGGTCAAATGAGAAAAGGACACGTTCGTAAAAAAGTAAGCACCGATAAAAATGCTATGAAAAACCAAAATCGTTCACGGTATTATTACGAAACGAGGGGAAAGTATAGGAGGAAGAAATAAAACTTTATGCTATGAGAAAAACAAAATATATCGGAAAATTGATTTATGTTACTCCGGGTTCAGGTAAGACAACAATTGTTAATTCAAATATTGGTTTTTATGATGCAGACGAATTGATGGTTGAAGTCATGCAAGAATTTGAACCGCAATTTATAAGATTAGAAAATGAACCCATTCAAACTTTTATCAGAAGATTTACGGACACTTTTAAATATAAAACGAAGATTAACAACCAAGTATTAAAAAGGGTTCAATATATGTTAGATGATAAATTAACAGTTCTAACAGGAACGATAAAAATTGCCAAGCATGCAGATTTTGTTTTCTTATGTCCAATTAATTTTCCTGGACTAATTCAAAGGCATGGTTCTCAAGAGCAAATAGAACAAGCAAGAACGGAAGAGATTAAATTTCTAAATAAAAATAAGATTCCATTTCAACTTCTTAACGATACATTGGAGAATGAGTTATTGAGAAAGAAACCTAAATAATTCCATCCCCTCATCTTTACTTTTCACCGGAATCAATTTTCCCTCTCCAACTACATACCACCCATCTGAAAATTCAACTACTCGCATTGGTCCGTGAGTATGAATTATCATTCCATCTGAAAATTCAAGTTTTATAACTTCCTGAATATTCTGAAGAAGTTCCACTTCATCTAAATTCATTTCATCTTCAAAGGTGGAATTTTCCCAAATGACATAGACTTTGTCCTTTCTTCTTTTTTGGACTTTTCCGATATAATTTCCCCAAGTTCTTGTTTTACCTCTTCCAGTTGATCTAACCGTGTCTCCCTTTTTCAAAAACCATTGATTTAGGCGAATATAGAAGCGAAAAAGTATTTAAGAAATGTTTTAGCAATTTTTAGTCAAATACAACAAAAGAACTTTTCAATTCTTTTGGGTTAAAAATGTGCCATCCTTGATCGGAGATTGAATACAAATCAGGATGATAAAATTTCAACATTTTATCCGATTCAAATTCCTTTTTATTGGTTGTATTTTCAACTTGATTTTTAAAGAATAAATATACTTCTTCACTTTCCTGTTCCTCTCTAATAATCAAGGAGAAGGAATCTCCCATTTTTGTTTTTACAAATGATTTTAATTGTTCTTTTAAAAGAGGAAGTTTCTTCTCAAAACCATTTCCAATTAAAATTAAACGATGTTGGATGTTATCGTATGAGAAAAAATCGTTTTTTGAGATGTCTATTCTATATGCAAGACAATCAATTTTAGAAAAGTATTCATCCAATGCGTTTTTAATCAAATGAATAACCGTGTTTATTACCATCTCAATTGTGGCTTTATCCATTGATATTAATTTGGATGAAAGAATGGATTGAGTGATATTAACTTCCACTAATGTGGTTGGAAAGTCTTTAATTTGTTTGATAATGGAACTCTGTTGATTTGTTTGGTTTGACATACTTTATAATGATAAAAACTTATGGATTGCTTTTATCAAATAAAACAACTCTCAAAGTTTATTCAAACACTGTTAGATGTTTAATAGTATGGTTTGATAAAAATATCCTTTTATAAATAGAAGTATAGTCCAAAGGCAGCAAAAATCAAGTGAATTAAATAATTACAACGCTTTTAAATCGACATAATTTCTGTCCAATAAAATCCTAAATTTATCTCCCTTTCCTTTAGTAATCTTATATTGATCACAAATATTAACTGGTATGGCTAGTTGGATTTTTTCGTTTATTCTTGTGATATTTTGAGTGATCAAACTGTTGTAATCTTTTGAACAATATTTTTCAACTTGATTCACAATATACTCATCCGGTTTACTAATGTAAAACCCCCTGAAAACTCTATCTATTGATTGAATATGTTTCTCAATAAATTGTAATCTTATTCCCTCTTCTTCTAAAAGAAATATGGAGTAGATAATATTTTCAAGAGGTTGCATGTTTAACATTACATCCCCAAAATCAACCAACCGAAATTTTAGTTTCTTACCAACTTCAACAAGTTTTAATCTTGTCAATTGATTGGTAATTGGAACCCTCTGTCTAAAAAGAACTCCATTTCTAATTTTTTCAAATATTGATATCAGTTGATTGGTATAAGCGGGATTGATATTTCGTTTACTGATTAATTCCATTACTTCTGGTCTAATATCTCCCGTTCTTATCTTAAATGAAAAATCATTTTTATCTACACACATATCCATTACACAACCGAATGTTTTAGCAGGGATATAAATTTTCATTTCTCCAATTTGTCGAAATAATAAAGATCGTAATATCCATGCAGCAATTTCATAAACAATCGGTAAAGTTTCATCCAGTCCATCTCCCAAAATATTCTTCCATTCAGATACTTGAATAAATACATTTTTCATATCCCTGGACACATACCCAAAGAAATTACTGGTGTTCTTATGATTGGTTAAGAGAATTACCAATTCATCTTTTGAAATATTATTCAGCTGACGATATTCATTACATTTATCAAAAAATCTCACAAAATCATTTTCATCAACTGGTGAGAAATCATCAAGGGTATGTTTAATTAAAAACGGATCATTTTCATATTTTTCTTGTTCATTTTCAATTTCATCTTCTTGTTTGTAACAGAACTTAATTTCACCCTTAAACTCATTCAAGTATTCAACAATATTATTGAATTTAAAAACGGGTAATTCATTACTCCTAACCAAATGAACATTCATATTTTGACCTATTTAAAATCCCAACATTGGGGAATTAGGACTAAAATAAATAAAACAATAGACCTTTGCAAAACAAACAACGGTTTGGTCTCATTTTTTGAAAATTGAAAGATAAAAAACCCCAACATTGGGAAATTGAAATAAAGAAAAATCGTGTTACTAATTTTGTAAAACGACATTTGATAAGAGGAAGATTTCAAACGAGAAACTCCCAAATAAAATCCCAACATTGGGAAATTAAAAAAAAGAAAAATCGTGTTACTAATTTTGTAAAACGACATTTAATAAGAGGAATATTTCTAACGAGAAACTCCCAAATAAAATCCCAACATTGGGAAAATGAAAAATAAAAAATTGAAATTCTGAACTTTGTCTCACACTTCTTAACCGAACTAACAATTTAAGAAAGTGAAAAGGTTGAGTTGATCCAAAAGAGGATCGTAAAAGTGTAAAATCTAAAAACCCAACTCTGGTTATCAGACACCTATCTGATTATGAGTCGGCGAGGAACCGCTACCACACCACTGGTAAATTCTGTAGGAATATCCTCCTTTCCTATGGTCGACAAAAGGAGGTTTTAAAAATTACTTTAAAACCTTACAAACCATGTCAAAAGCAATCACAACAAACGAAGTAGTTCTTGTATCAACAAGCAAACTTGTATTCAATCAATTGGGAGTTAACATATACTCCACACCTCAAAATTATAATGAAATCAAGGAGAATATCCTTCAATTAGGAGTAATCCAACCAATCTTGGTAAATCCAAATGATTTCCAAGTAATCTCTGGGAACCTAAGAGTTCAAATTGCTCAAGAATTGGGAATTAAAGAAGTTCCTGTGGTATTTATTGACCTCTCGGAAGAAGAAATGGATATGGTATTTATTTCCACAAACTTCCAAAGGGAGAAATCCATAATGGACAAATACCGTGAGCACCAACTCATCAACAGATTATTCTCCGTAGTTCAAGGTTCAAGAACGGACTTGAACCCTCAATTAAAAGAGGAAAAAGAGAAAAAAGACCAATTAAAACAAGGTCTTACAACCTACGAGATAAACTCGTTCAACAGAATCAACAAACTGGCAAAACAACAGTTTGGAGATGACTTCCAGAAAGTTGTAGAGAAAGAACTTTCAAAACTTGTAAATAAGAATCAGTCACTTAACACACTAGTTAAGAAACTGGAGAAACAACCAACAATAAAAGTTGGTCAGGTGTCAAAAAACACCATCAAAACCTTATCGAAAGATGAGGCCATCCACCAGATAAAAAAGGTGTTGAACCAAGTAACATTGGAACAGCGCCAGGAGGTTCTCTCCACACTTCTGGAGGAGTTCTACTCACAAGTGGGATAAACTCCCACAACACTTAAGATCGGTGCTGTCAGATTCTTGATACACCCAAGTCGAAGACCTTAAAAACTTCCAAGAGACAACTTCAAATCAAACCACCTCCCCAGGTCGGTACGGGGACAACTATGTCAAATTTTTCAAACTCAATTACAATGTCAAAATTCAGATTTTCAGGACTTTACAGAAATCCAAGAACAATAATCCTTGATGATTCTGTATGTCAAGACGAACCACAAAACAATAAACTACGAGTGGTTACCTTATTCTCTGGGTATGGTTCCCAAGAGTTGGCACTCAAATACATTGGTGTAAACCACGAGGTTGTTGCTCATAGTGATATTTTCAAACCAGCAAATGAGGTTTTCAATGCACTTCATTCAACTCAAGAAGGAAACTTGGGTGATATCACAAAGATTGATGAGAATACATTCCCTCAATGTGACTTACTTACATATTCATTCCCTTGTCAATCGCTTTCAATTGCTGGGAAACAAGAAGGGATTGCGGTCGGAACAAGGTCAGGACTTCTTTTTGAAGTTGAAAGAATCATCAAGGTAAATAAACCAAAGTATTTGATGATGGAGAATGTCAAAAATTTGGTTTCAAGGACACATATGGCATCATTCCAAAAACACATTGATTTCCTTGAAGGACTTGGATATGGATGTTACTGGAGAGTATTGAATGCTGCCGATTTTGGTTGTGCTCAAAACAGAGAAAGAGTATTGATGATGGCAGTTCTTGGTGAGTCAAAAGACCAAGTTAAGGCAAAGATGATGCGTGTGGAAAAGCACAAAAAAGGCCGTGTATCAATGAGACCTTTCCTTGAAAAAAGTTTTGACACAAAAAATATAATTAGAAAAGGACATACTCCATACACAACCAAAATAGATTCAGTATGTAAAAAAGTAGCAACGGTCGATGGTATAGGATACCAACAAGATGCAGCTGTTTATTCAATCGACAAAGCATCTCCTTGTATCACCAAGAATGGTAGACCAAAAATTTTGACTGATTGTGGTCAAGTACGAATGATCTCCGCTCGTGAGGCATATAGATTTATGGGGATCCAAGAGGATGATATCAATAAAATGTTGAATACAACCTTGAGTGAGAAACAACATGTGTCTCTTGCTGGAAACTCCATCTGTGTTCCGGTAATGGAAGCAATATTTCAAGAATTTTTCAAGATAGAAGAAGTCAAAAAATCCTTATGGGAGGGGTTGAGACGAGTGGCATAATAACAACAAATAAATGATATCAAATGAAACAAGAAATCGTAGACAAAATCGTGGAATTACTCTGTGATTTATCTCAAGATGAACAAGAGGAAATCTTCAAAAAGTTAAATGTTGATCTGAAGGAAATCAGAGAAAACATGTATCACGAAGCAGGATACTTTTGTTAATCGATACTTATTAAAGGATAGTCCCCAGTCCATGAATTTGGGGAAATAAATAAAATCTAAAACTTGAAAAAATTAATATGAAAAAATTATCAAAATATAATGAGCAGGAATTAATGACCGCTTTAAGGAAATGTGATGAAGGATACTTTGTTTATATACTTCCCATTTCACTGGTTTCTAATCATTTTGGTTGTGAATATGTAGAATTGACTCAGTCGGAGTTAGACATTATTCAAATAGAATTTCAAGAAAGTAATTTAATTGATTTTGCTTTTGAGAATATTCTAAATCAAATAAGTAATAGAGAATTGATTATAAATAGAAACAATAGTTAATATTTTATTTTCTCCTGTTGATGAGTTGGTTATGTGAGTTACCCTTACCCAAATCAATTGATTTAGGAGGACACTCACACACTCAATTCTGTTAGATTGAGAGGTTATATGGTATCAGTGAAAACCATAATTTGTCGGCAACTTTGGAATGGTCACTCATCCCCAGATTACACCTTCCGACTTTGTGCTGGTGTTGAACTTTAATCTGCCCCAGAGTAGTTCAATAAAAAAATACCGCTCTCGTCTTATCTACCGTTCAGTATTTTCTAATAAATAGTTGATTGTTTGATTTTAATTCTCTATCATTTCAACTAATTACTAACTGAAAGTATAATTGATGATTTGGAAAAGGGAATAAAATGTGCACTTATCCATATATTTTTTTACCTTTATAAATAAATTTAAATTGACATGAATCGACTTTTTTTAGTTCTTTTTATTGCCCTAGTGAATAATTGTAATTCTCAAGAATTATTTAAAATAAACTGGGAGAGGTCTTTTGGAATGGATGGGGTACAGGTTGCTAATAAAATAATTCAAACAAGTGATGGAAATTATTTGGTAATTGGAAATTCAGGATCCCCAAATTCAAATTCAAATATATCTTTTGGAATGGTAGATTTTTGGATTCTCAAAATAGATAATAATGGAAACATAATATGGGAAAACACATTTGGAGGATCAGATAATGATATTCCATATTCAGCAAAAGAAACTCAAGATGGTGGATTTATAATCGCTGGTGAATCATCATCTAATGACGGAAGTTTAACTACCAATAATGGTAATTCTGATTTTTGGGTAATTAAAATTGATTCACAAGGTTCTTTATTATGGCAAAAAAATTACGGTGGATCAAATGATGATAGAGCTTCTTCCTTATCAGTAACTACCGATGGAAGTATAATTGTTGGAGGAACTACAAATTCATGGGATGGGGATATTGTTGGAAATCATGGAAACAATGATTACTGGGTTATTAAATTGAATAATTTGGGTGATTTAATTTGGCAAAAACCTTATGGTGGAACTAGTACAGATGAATTAAAAGAATTAATTACTACTACTGAAGGCAATATTGTTTTGACTGGTTATACAAGTTCAAATAATGGAGATGTTTCAGGTAATAATGGAGAAAGTGATGTTTGGGTTTTAAAAGTAGATATTAATGGAAACATTATTTGGCAATCATGTTATGGAGGTAACAGTCAAGAAATTGCATTGAGTTTAGTTGAAACAATAGACAATAATTTAATTTTATGCGGTAATACCTATTCCAATAATGGTCTTGTTTCTGGAAATAATGGTTCAGGTACCTCCGATGCTTGGGTGTTAAAAATAAATCAAAACGGAAATTTACTATGGCAGAAATGCTTTGGTAACACTACAAATCAGGTTGCACAATCAATAGAAGTTACAGAAGATGGAGGATACATTTTCTCAGGATATACAGACTCAGGAGGTGGAAACATTTCAGATTATAATGGTGGTGTCTATGATGTATGGATTTTGAGAATGGATAGTTTGGGAAATGAAATTTGGGAGAATAATCTTGGGGGAAGCGGAGGAGAAGCAGCAGTATCTATAATTAAAACTACGGAAGGGGAATATTTACTCACAGGTTTTTCAAACTCAAATGATGGAGATGTGTTAAGTGGTCAATCTGGTAATATTAATATATGGGTCGTAAAATTTGACGAACCAAATATTATTGGAAGGGTCTACTTAGATATAAATTCAAATTGCGAAAAAGAAAATAACGAAATTGGTGTTGATGGAATAAACTTAATTTTAAATCCAGGAAATAGAATTGTTAATACCAATAATTCTGGTTTTTGGTTTGTTGATTCACTTGAAACGGGAAATTACTCCATAACTGTAGATACAACAAATTTAAATTGGAATCCTACATGTCCACCAATCCAATCATTTACAATATCAAATTCCAATGTATCAAGTCCTGGTCCTAACTTTGGGATTAATTATACAAACCCTTGCCCAGATGTGGACATCAGTATATATGCTCCCACTTTGAGAAGATGTTTTAGCAATCAGAAAATTTATGTTTCAGCAAACAATATGAATACTGCAACAGGGATTCTTTATTCTTCGTTTGTTGATATAGAATTAGATCCCCTTTTAAGTTTAGATTTTTCATCGATACCATATGTTGCACTTGGTGAAAATGTATTTCGTTTTCAAATAGGTGACCTATATCCTGGTCAATCAGAAAATTTTTATTTATCTACAACAGTAAGTTGTAATACTTTTTTGAATCAAACTTTATGTATGGATGCAAATTTATACCCTGTTGAATCATGCGTATTAGACGATACTCCTTCAGATCCTATTATCAATGATGGAATTGGGGGAACATTGAGTGGATTTCCTCAACAATGCACATTACCGTGGGATCAAAGTAGTTTGAGTGTGGATGGATGGTGTCAAGGTGATAGCATTTATTTTTCAATTACCAACACTGGTCAACCTGGGGGTGGTGATATGGAATGTTATTCCCCAATGTGGGTTACTATTGATGGTGTTGTAACATATACCGACTCAATTATGATTCCAGGAGGACAAACACTTATTTTATCCTATTTTGGAAATGGTCAAACATGGATTTTGAACGCTGAACAACATCCATTACATCCGGGTAACTCCCATCCTAATGCGCATGTGGAAGCATGTGGGGACACAACTAATTGGACACCTAGTCGAGTAAACGATTTCCCACAAGATGATGCCGATCCTGTCGTTGATATTTACTGTGGAGTTGTTACGGGTAGTTATGATCCAAATGATAAAACTGGTTACCCTGTCGGTCAAACCGTTAATAATTACATTCAACCAAGTCAACAATTACAGTATTTAATTCGTTTTCAAAATACCGGAACAGATACTGCATTTACTGTTGTAATAAGGGATACTTTAGATACTGATTTAAATATATTTACAGTAACACCCGGAGTCTCAAGTCATAATTATCAATTTAGAATGTATGGTCCACGAGTTTTAGAATGGACTTTTGAGAATATATTACTTCCTGATAGCACAACAAATCAAGAAGCTAGTAATGGATTTGTTACATTCCATGTTGACCAAGTTCCAAGCCTAGTTCCTGGAACAGAAATAACAAACGACGCTGACATTTATTTTGATTTCAATGATCCGATAACAACTAATACTACCATTCACAGAATCTATGAAGGTTTTGTAGAAGTATTAAGTATTGAGGATTTAGAGACAGAAGGAAAATCTCTATTGGTTTATCCAAACCCTACTTCAAATATCATAACCATTAAAGGAAAAGAAGGAATGAATCAATCTTTCTCAATTTTTGACCAAATGGGAAGAATAGTATTTAATGGAAAGCTGAGTGGAATTTCCACTGAAGTCAATTTATTGAACCTATCAAAAGGGGTTTATACTTTAAAAATTGATGGAAACTTTAAGCCAGCAAATGTTATTAAAGAATAAGGTCTGACTAAACTTTTTTGAAGACCTCCAAGTGAGGTCTTTTTTGTTTCATATAATTTAAAAGTATACCCCGAATTGTGATAACAAACTTCACCTCAAAACCGCAAAAAGCGTAGCCTTTTTATCATTTTAAGTTTAAAATAAGGGTGTTCCCAGTACAAACTTAAAATTGTGAGAAAATGAAGGTGTTATATGTTAGGGTTAGCAGTGTAATTGGACAAAACACTGACCGACAAAAAATCAATGCAAATGAATTTGATTTGGTGGTGGAAGATAAATGTTCCGGTTCCATTCCTTTTTTTGAAAGAGATGGAGGAAAGAAAATCAAACAACTTATTGATAAGAAAATCTTGACCTCACTTTCTGTTTGGACCATTGACCGTTTGGGAAGAGATTTGTTGGATGTTTTACATACCATTCAATTTTTAAGTGAAAAAGGAATCCGAATACATTTCATTCAACAGGGTTTAATCTCATTGGATGATGAAGGAAAAGAAAATCCAATTTCAAAAATGATAATTTCTATTTTAGGAATTGTTGCCGAAATGGAGAGAAAACAAATCAAAGAAAGACAGAGAGAGGGAATTGAATTGGCAAAAATTCGTGGGGTTTATAAAGGAAGAACTCACGGTTCAAAAGAAGACATTAGAAAATTTTTATCCAAACCCAAGGTGGTTAAAACCATTGAGTATTTGAAAAAAGGATATAAAGCATCCGAGATTTCAAGAATTGTGGGAATTCACGTAAATACCATTACGAAGGTTAAGAAGATGGTGATTTAAAAAAAGTCTAATGAACAAATCACTTCAACGGGAATTGGATGAATTAAAAACGCTTTCCAAAAATCAACTTAAACGAAGATTGTTGATCTATCGAATTTTATATTTTCTAAATTTGGATAATTTTTCATTTTGTGTTTCATTGATTTTTTGTCTGATACCTTTAGTCTTTTTCAACTTCAATAGTGTTCTATGGATTCTAATGATGTGTTTTCATTATTTCATTTTATGGGAATATATTAAGCCAAAATTAGATTTGTTTTTTCAAACCGAAAATGATCTTGAAGAATTGGAAATATTGATAGATCAGATTAGCAGAATGATAAATAATTCAACTATTTAAGATTTTGTAAAGAGTCAAAAATTTAGTTAATTCGCATTATAATGAGACCTAAAAAGGACGATAAACTTCATAAAATGACCGTTGGTAAACAACGAGAAAAACAAGTGGAACAAGGTTTCTTTGATGGTCGATTTGTTCAGCGTTCCGAGGAGTCGAAAAAGTTATATAAACGAAAGGATAAGCATCCTAAGAAGAATTAAAATAAAGCCCTAATTCAATCCTTTACACATCGAATTGAAAACCCTCTAGCTTCATACCAATCATTCTCTGCTTGAATTATGTCCATATACGAAAAATTTATTACTCCAAGTAGTTTTGCTTCTATAGAATAATATGATGATGGTATATATGACCTAGAATCATATACCTTTCTCCAAAAAAATGCTATATCACCTTTTCCTTGAAAGTAACCTTTATCATCTATTGCTCCTCCTGGTTTAGCATTAAATCCACTTGAATTTGTACCATTTCCATTCTTATTCTCAATAGGTTCATTGACAATAACTGAGATAGATCTTTCATCTTTACACACGTGACATGGAACTTTTTTTCTATATTCATCATTCCAATTTTTACAATTTGAACAGGTGACATATCTAGTCTTTTGGCCCCCAACTTGCCAAACTGGCCAGCCATTGGTTGATTTTAATTTTGTCCATGCTATTGGTTCTTTGATTAACGCATCTGTAGCCAATTCATTAATTAATTTTTGCCAATCATCAGAAGATGGTATCCTCCAATCCACAGGAAGGAAACCTCGAGAATCTACTATTACCCACCAATTATATAATTTTCCAAATTCTTTTTCATTTGAAGGATCAAAATCATAATAACACCATGCTGGGCTTTTATTCCCTGCATAAGACAACCACTCTTCTCTGTTTTTTGCTTGCGGAATTGGATCTCCATTATTAAAATAAGTATTATTAAGATTTTCTGCCGACCAAGTTTGTGAACCAATTTGGATTGTTTTAAAACTTACTTCATTTGTTTTTAAATTATTATGTTGTTCACTATTATTTTTAAACTCATTACTCGAATTATCATTTGATAGTAAATCTTGAGCATGATTTTGTTCAGATACCAACTCGAAAGGTGATTTTTCTTTTTTAGAATTGTTATCAGAGGCAGTTTCCTGAAAAATGTTTTCTCGTTTTCGTAGGTTATTTGATTGATTAGAATTAGTTGAATTATTTTGATCGTTACTTTTTTCATCGGATATATTTGAATCATTTGCAGATGATAATTTGTCAAGGTTACTTGACATTGTATTCACTTGTTGATCCGATTTAGTATTACTTTTTTCAATACATCCTGGATGACATTCTAATACTGAAAATGTCGCAAAATTTCCATCACAAAAATTTGATAAGATTTCAATTCCATCAACTTTTTTCCCTCTAATGAATGAAACAATTTCATCCCAAGTTATTTTATTAAATAATAAAACTTCCTTATTTAGGGGTTGAAAATTTTTAAATGCCCCAGATCTAAAACATTCACATAGGGTTTCCTTTTCTTCCAATTTTGAAATTGTATCATATCCCGTGCCCGGAGGCGTTGTCCCGTCATTTAAAAATTTAATCAGATAGTTTCGTGCTTCTTTTTCGTTAAAAGGACATTTAGTTTTGGAATTTGATTTTTTTGATATTTCTTGAAAATTAATAATATTCTTTATATTCAGCTCAACACAATCTTGCATTCCAAAATCACTATCACGAAAATTAGCACTTAATTTTTTGCCTGAAACTTCTTCTCCTTTCATTAACTTTTCAACTTCCTCCCAACTCAATTCTTTGTTAAATAAACTAAAAGGTTTTTCATTTTTAGAAATACCTTTTAATTCATCTTTTTCAATTGGTATAAAGTCATCAAAAGCACCAGATTTATAACAAGCACAAATGGTTTGTTTTTGCTCTAGTTTTGGAATTACTACATTACTAGCAGTTAATCCATTAACCAGATATTGAATTAGATAATATCTCGCTTCAATTAATCCCATAGGACAAATAGAATTTGGAAAAATTTTATTTGACTTGTTGTTATATTGACTATTTAGTTCAACGCAGCCTTGCATTGCAAAATCATCGTCGTGGAAATTTGGATGTAATCTTTGTCCAGAAATTTCTTCACCTCTTATTAACATTTCAACTTCTTTCCATTTTAACTTTTTGTTAAGTAAACTAAATGGTTTTTCATTCTCTGTCATACCCTTTAAATCAAATTCTTCAATTGGTTTAAAGTCATCAAAAACTCCAGATTTATAACATGAACATATAGTTTGCTTAATTTCAGTATTTGGTATAACTACATCACTTGCTGTTAATCCATTAACAAGATATTGAATTAAATAATCTCTTGCAACTTCTGAATCAAATGGACAATTTCTATTAGAGTTTAAAGTTGTATTATTGTCGAATGTTTGTTGTTCTTTCTGAGAACTTGATGAATTTATACCAATTGAAGTTAATGATTCAGAGGTAATTACATTTTGAATATTCAGTTGTGGCATCCCTTTGTGCTTTCTTACTTGATTGCAAAACTCAGCACATTCATTATATGTAATAAACTTATATACATAGTTAGTGTACCCCTTCTTCAATTTATATTCATAAGGTGTTGGATTTTCATTTGTGGTGCCCCAAAAAACATATTCTCCATTTGGATTAGGTATTATCTTTTGATCTGATGTTAATGAATATAGATCATATTTGCCATCCCAAAAAACATTTGCTTGATCCTTAGATCTTGGGTCTCTCAATTGAGAGTAACACAAATTTATTTGTGTTAATGTAAGAACTAAGAAGAAAAAAAACCTTTTCATAATTAAAATTTTATTTCTCTTGACCCAAAAGGAAAAAATAATCGTGTAGGAGGTGTGGGTCGGCTACAACAACCTGCTTAAGGCCCGTCGAAAGGCTGGAACGAAAAGATTAGATTAACCCACACCGTATCGGTGTGAGTGTTTTAAACTTCTTTTCCCCGTTCCTTTTAAATTTCGACGTTTTTAAGCCGGGTTGAAAGTAAACACTTCCTGAATATCAATAAAATTGCCAAAATTGGCAACACAATAATATAAAAAATAATAATACTGTGCAAGTATTGACATTCCAAAGTAATCCAACTATTTATTGGTATGAACTACCAAATCATTTATCAATTCTGTTTGAAAAACTACGAAAATGAATATCAAATGTTGGATAGGATTTATCATACAACAAAGGATTATCATGCTGAAATGATAGAGTTGGAACAATATACCTATGACTTGGATTTTTTCAATATTCAAAATCCTATGATTCTCATTGACATTATTCCTGCATTTCTGGAACCGGATATTAAAGCATTCAATTTTGATAATTACAAAAACGACAAAGATTTAAGAGAAGATGTTGCAACCACCATCAAAAATTATGTTATCACTCAAAGTAATCCGGAAAAATGTCTTGTAATCCAAATTATACATGACATTCCTATTGACAATGCACTTTGAATTATCTATGATTTAAATAAAAAAGTTATGAAGGAATTAGTAATTAGAACCCAAATTGATGATTTATCTAACACCAGTGAAATCTCAACACTTTTTGCCCATTTAATTCAAAACACCTTTGAATTGCAAATTAAATCAATTTACACTCTTCCATTCAAAGGAAGAAAAATCATTGGACCAGAATCAAATGAACAATTTAAAGCGGTATTCACATTTGACTTTGAAGATTATAACGACGTTCTTGAAATGGCAATGTCTGTAATGAGTATCGTTCTAAAAATTCAAATTAAGGACATTAACATTCCAGTTGGAGCTCAAGTGGTTATTGATCTTGTAAAAAGGGAAGAATCAAGAACTTCAGACGAATTGGAAGATGATTTTAACATTTAATAAAAGTGTCAAATCACAAATAAATTATGGTTAATGAGATTCGTAATTAATTGATTCTGATTTTGCGATAATTATTCAACCCATAAGGAAGATTTAGAAGCATTTCATCCACCTCATCAATAAGTTCAAAAGGAGATATATTGACTTTAACAGCAAAAATCTTTGATATTCTAACCTGAAATTCACGAGTTAATCTTCTCTGTCTTGATGGATCCAATCCCAACAAATAAACAAAATGAATATGAGTTCTGGTGTAGTAATACCGATACATTCCTTTTTTAATTTCCTTCCAAAAATCTCTGTTTGTTCTTCCTAACAATATGGATTTCCCATTGCTTAATCTCCTATGAAACTGTTGAACATTTCCCTTTAATGATTTCATAAAAAAATTAAGTGGTATTCTAAACTGAACTACAACCCAATCTTCTTTTTCAGCTTTCATCTTGGTGTAGAAACTCATAATTCAAATTTGTAAATGGGATCTTTAATATCTTCCTCGGATAATATGGTCATATCTTTCAACAATGCTTTTAATACATCATCGGTGTAAAAGGTTTTTTCTTTTAATGTCTTCTCTCTTGCTTTGACATAAGAAATCAAATCAACATTTAAGGGTATTAGATCAATTTGAAGGGTTGTTTTATCCACCGTTTTTGACTTAACCTCTGTTATTCCTCCAATTTCGTTTGCAATGTTTTGTTCAATGTCATTATGAATTGCTTTTGAGGATATATTCAACTTTTTTCCAACCAAAACAATCCTAATATTAAACTCGTGATCTCCATCATACAATCCGGTCCAAATTTCAAAGGAGATTGTTCCCAATTTGACTGATTGTTTCATTGAGTGTTGTCTAATTACCTTTAAAAGTTGATTTACCACGCCTTCAATTACAAAAGTGTTTAGTTTATCCAGTTTTGAATTGTTCCTGGATAGGGTAATTGAAATGTCTACCAAATCAACTGGGTATTCTTCTTCTTTAAAGACATCACTCAATATAAATGAAGTAATTATGTCTTTCTTCTTGGATACATTATTTGTCATATCAATAAATATCCATCAACCTCAAAAAAGGAGTTTATAAGAAATATAAAAAGGTTTAGGTTTTGAATGTGAGACTGTCATAATTCTAAATGATACGATTTAGCAACCCTACAATCCCCTTTTTTAACAATCTGAGTGATGTTTTATAAAAAATGAATGGTATATCTGTTTTCCAGTAAAAACTGCATTTAAGCCCATTGTTTTAAATGCGTAATCAATTAAAAATTAGTCGTTATACCCCAAAAAAAGCTATGAAAACACTATTTTTTTTCTCATTGGGTATGATACTGGCATTTTTGGTATTATCCAATCAAAATGATGTCAGAAATTTTACCCAAGATTTTTATTCGAGTTCTCATGCTGATAGAAATGATATTGAGAAAAATTATAATCCAGGTGACGATGAACGATTTTCCAAGGAAGAAAGAGATTATTTCAAAGAGATAGCTCTCTCATCAGAGTATTCTGACCGAGACAAAGGAGAGGTTTGTCGTTGGAAAAGTGATATGAATATTTATGTTACTGGTCAACAATCAGAAGAATTAATGAATGAATTAAACAGAATTGTTGATGAATTAAACGACCTCATTGATCCAATAAATATAAATATCGTAAATGATCGGTCGGAATCCAATTATATTATTCTTTTTGGATCTCAAGATCAATATAATGAATTAGAACCTGGACAAGAGGAATTTATTGAAAAAAATTGGGGGTTATTTGTGGTAAATGGAGGAACTGATATTAAAGAGGGTACAATGTATGTTGATATCTACCGATGTGAAAGTTTAGATGGACAAAAACACCTATTAAGAGAGGAATTAACCCAATCATTGGGATTATTTAACGACTCATACAAATACGATAATAGTATCTTTCAACAAAGATGGACGGAGACCACCGAATATGCTCCGATTGATAGACAATTGATTAAGATGCTTTATAATTATTGAAACTAATTATTCCCAAATAAAACTTTATTTTCAAATTCTTCGTGAATAGACGTTGTTGTATATCTGTTATACCGTCTCATTGTATCTAGTTTTAAGTGACCAGTTGATTTCATTAAAATATCTGGTCTAATTCCTAATTTCAAACATAATGTCACAAAAGTTCGTCTTCCAGTGTGGCTTGAAATACATTCAAATTTGCGATAGACCTTAGTCTCACCATTTTTTTTCTTTTCCTTGATGTGCACAACAGTATTAAAGTTTAATTTTTCACATAATTTCTTTATCTCAATATTGAAGTCGGAATTAGAAATAGAATCAAATAATTTAAAGTCTTTTTCTTTTAATTTTGTAGGGTCGTCCATAAAAGATTTAAGACTTTTATCAACCCACTTTTTGAGCATATTTTCAGGGATACCTAAATTTGCTCGTGTAATGTTATCATATCTATTGGGTTCGATAAAACTCAAAAGAATTTCTAATGTATGACGATGCAGTGGTACAATACACTCAGTCTTCTTTTTAACTTTTTGTCTATCATATTTCAAGTAAACCATTAGTTCTGGCTCTTTTTGAGATTTTTTTAGTTTTAGTTCTTTCTTTTCAACAATAAAATTAAAACCTCTTAAATTCATTAAGTCAACATAACTTACGCCTGTTGAGCACATGAATAAAAATAGTTTACCAACCTGTCTTTCACGTTTTGAGAAATTTAGTCTTTCACCGTCTAATTCAAAATCTGAGTATGTAATTGAATTTCTTAATAATTCATATTCTTCAAATTCTAAAACCACAAAATTATTTTCTTCCTCACGTTCGACCTTTATTTCTTTAAATGAAATATCAACTTTAATTTTCTCATACTTTATCATGAAGTTGATAAGCGTTTTCATAGTTTTGATGTATTTACCCACAGTAGAAAACATTAAATTCTTATTTTTCAAGAATAAGCTAAAATCTTCAAGTAATTTGAAATTTATGTCTGAAACACAAAAGCCGGTTTTATTGTGTTTTTCAAATTCTAACCAATGTAGTTTTGTCGTCTCATAAACCGAAATAGTTGTCTGTGTTTTATCATCTTTTTTTGAGTTTTCAATGAAAGTATCAAAGAGATTTGTGATTTTTTTATCTTCAACTAGACTCTCTGTTTTTTTTATTATTGGGTTGGAATTTAAAAGATTTTTTAATTGTAATGTAGATGGAAAAGTACCAAATAAAGTATGGTGATTATAGATTAGATCTCTAACTTTTCGCTCTAATTCATCCATTCTTCTCCATATATATTTAAAATCCTTATGTTTTGGGTTCGGTAATTTTGTTTCTAACCAATCTTCTTTTTTCAAAGAATAACCTAATGGGATTTTTAAAAATTTACGTTGAAAAACATAGAAAAGATTAAGAGGATGCTCTTGATTTTTATTTACTTTATCCGTTCTGAGATAAAAATATAGATTGAATTCCATTGAAATAATTTAATAAATCAAAGATAAACATTTTTTGACATGGGGGAAACAAAAGGGGAAACATTTTATTGAGGTAAAAAATTATTAAAAAATTATATATATTTGTATATCAATTAATTAAAAAAATAAATCTTGAATGTAAAAATCTAAAAACTGTAATTTGCAGTCCCGTCCAGACCGCGAAGTTAAAAGTGTTAAACCCTTGTAAATCAATGACTTACAAGGGTTTTTTTATGGGTAAAAAAGTCGTCTGTAAAACAATCTGTAAAACATTTTTAGTTCTCATTCCAAAATTTATTGAAGTAATAATTCAAAAATTCTCTTTCCAACTCCATTTTTTTGTATGATTTTCTCACCTCAATACAGAATGCCATTTCGTAAAATTTCCTTCTAATTTCTTCTATTGGTTCTGTTGAAGTTGGATATAATTTCAAATACGATTGATGAAATTCATCAAAATTTGAATCAATACCTAAATCAAGTTGTTCTTTAACTTTATCAAAACAATTCCTGACCGAATTTTCAAAGTATAATAAATCTAACTTTTCCATAATTTATTATTTAATTCATATTCTCTCTTATGTTGAAGTAATCAACGATGAGGTTTGTGGGAATCCCCCTGTAACTTATATTGGTCCTGCACAATCTTATAAAACAATAAAGTTTATAGTTCTGTCTGATAATGTCTTCGTTGGTTATTATTTCAATTCCCCAAAAATCCATTAATAGAAAATACTCGTGTAATTCTTTTTCGGAAAAGGTTAATGATCTTATGTGAAGTTTGTATAATGCTCCTAACCTGATAAAATCCAATTCCAATGTTCTATTTTTCATAACGCCCTAGCAACGGGTATTAGCGGATTTTATTACATTTTAAGAATCTTAAGAAGTTAAATTATTTATATAAAAATGGTTTACTATATTTATTTTCAATGTATGCCCTTTCCTGGGGTTTCTTAATTACAAGTGTAATCTAATTATCAATTTATTCCAATTCTTCTAGAAAGGTTATATCACAAAAAAACTCAACTGAAATATCGTGTTTACAATCGAGAATTTGCTTTTTTTTATTCAAACATTTGTGTTGATCAATATTATTATCATTGATTTTCCATAAAGAGATTAAACGTCCACTTTCGTCATTAATTTTAATTGTGCCATATCCATTTTTTAAATTCCCCTTACCAATCAGTTTTCCTCTTGGTGAATAAAAGAATTGTTCTCCAGTCAATATTCCTTCATTAAAATTTTGTATGGTTTTTAATTGACCATTTTTCCACCAAGATTTTAATTCACCTGATATATTATATTCACTTGAAAAATTCACTTCTGTTTTTAATTTTCCATTTGGATGCCATGTTTTATATAACCCAAAAAGATTACCATCTTTGTAAGTTCCTTCATCCTTAGGTGTTTCATCTTCATACCAAGATTTGTAAGTTCCATTTTTAATACCTTTTGAATATTCATATTCACAATCTTTTTTACCGGTTTCATAAAATTTAGTGTAAACTCCATCCAGCGTTCCTTCTTTGTATGACACTTGACATTTTAACTTCCCTGATTGATAATAATATTTCGATATTTTTTCTAATAATCCATTTTCATAATTTTCTTCATAAACTAGGCTTCCTGAGTCATTTTTTAAAATTATGTTGCCATTTCCATCAATCAAATTAGCCTCTCCTAAAATAGTTCCATTTGACGAAAAATATTTTTGTATTCCAATTTTTCTGTTATTCCGAAAATTTTCAGATGACTTTAATTGTCCATTCTCATAATATTCGTATTGAGGCCCTTCTAGAGCTTTATTTTGATAAAATTGTTCTTTTTTGAGCTGTCCATTTTCATACCAAGACCTATGAAGACTGTCCGGATTTCCATCCTTATAGTAATTCTCAATTTCTAGATTTCCATTCGGAAACCGCTTGTAAACAAACCCGGTTATTGCTTTTTCTATATTGATACCTTTTGAATTAAACGTCTTATTATAGATAATCGGATACGCTTTACCTAAAGAAAGAGAAATGCTATCAATATGATAACGTTCTTGCCCATTTGATAACATTGTTATCATTAGCAAAGAGTGTAATAGAAAAAAGTTCAATCTTTTCATAACAAATAATTTACATTTTGTCAAATATACAATTTTTCCAAATTTTGTTCTCACCAATCCTTTAGTGTAAAAGATAGTTAACCAATGCTCATGGTGTAGAACAAATATAAAAGGTATTTATAACGGTTGTGATAATAAGAGAAAACATCCCAACAACATGGAAATCGATAGGCATAAGAAAATTTACAGAGCTATGGACGTAAATTAAGATTATCAAAATGCAAATAAGCCTTTGAATGATTTAATGAAAAATCTCGGTGGTTTCAAATCGCCAACCAACTACGTTGAATCTTTAATAAAGTCATTTGAATTTAGCACTCCAAAATGTGCTTATGAGCATAAAAAGTCAAAAAACTAATGTTCTTTCCCTCTAGCTACTTCTCCTTTTTTCATAAGCAGTAATTTGTTTTAATCGGTATTATAGAATACTCTACGTTATTTCATAACCCATTGATTTAGGCTAATATAACGCCAACTATTCAAATACCACAAACGAACTTTTCAATTCTTTTGGGTTCAAAATATGCCATCCCTGTTCGGAGATTGAATACAAATCAGGATGATAAAATTTCAACATTTTATCCGATTCAAATTCCTTTTTATTGGTTGTATTTTCAACTTGATTTTTAAAGAATAAATATACTTCTTCACTTTCCTGTTCCTCTCTAATAATCAAGGAGAAGGAATCTCCCATTTTTGTTTTTACAAATGATTCTAATTGTTCTTTTAAAAGAGGAAGTTTCTTCTCAAATCCATAGATGGAAGACTTGTCCGTGTGGAAAGAAACGTGCATAATTGTCCGTAAACGAACAATTTTTAGCAGAAGTAAAACACTTAATTTGAAAAAGACATTATCCAAATCGCCAAGTTAAATCACTTAGAACTGAATGCCGATGAACTATCGGGATTGATATTGAAAGAGATTGTATTATTGGTTATTCACTCCTTGTAAAGGCAGTTGACTTAAGTTCACAATCAAGATGAGATAATCCATACTTTCGAGCTATTGTGCGCCAGTTTCGCACAGCATTTTTAACTTCTTGTATGATTTGAAATGCTCTTTCCTGATTTAAGCGAAAGTAAGTTCTTACTTCTAATGCAAGATTCAGATCTAGCGCATTATCTGAATCAGAAATGTTCAACTTTAATCCGGTACCAGTTTCAACAGGATTGATATCGAATGCAGGCGATAAAATCCAACCTCTTGGAGTTAGAATAAAACCATGATTTCGCAAGTGATCATCTGTATTTGTCACACAAATACTGAAAACTATTCGTCTCCATAGTTGCTCCAGATCTTCGTTCACCTTTGCTCCATTAGTTATTATAAATTCTACAAGTTCAAGATAACTTACCCCATCAGAATGGTCCTCACCATCCATATAACCTAATAACGTCATAGCTGAGGCAAAGTGAATGCGTTCTCCACTTTCAGTTCGATCAAAACGTTTAGTAAGGAATGTATGATTGTTGGTGGTGAATTTTTTAGCTTGTGCCTCTGCCATTTTTATACCTGCTGCAAGAGCAAGCTCATAAGTGACTATTTCCCACCCTCCAATATCTGATTGATCATTTTTACTCGGGAATTTAGCTATCCATAAATTATCCTTAGTATCAACCACACTTGCTTTAGGTCGCGCACCTCCTAAAGATGAACCTGGTGCAACTAGCATGTTCAACCATTTCATGTATTCAGGATCATCAATAACATCGTCTTCCTCCAAACGTAAACTGATTTGTTCCAACTTCCTGATGGATGTCCAAGGTGGGCTTGCCATTTCTTTATTATTATTTAGAAAAGGTCCTTGCGGATCAAGTTTGAAACGCAAACCACCCATTCGGTGGCTATCATATACACCTAATAGGTAATCTGTTTCAAATAAATTAATTGGAGTTCGTTGTTCCTTCCTCGCTATCGCAGCTTCTCTTCGTCTCATTAAAATTCTACCCCATCGGTCAGGTGAAGAGTCAAGGAACATTCCGAAATTATGTTTATCCAAATCATTGAGATACTGTTTACCTGAAAACAATTGTAAGTCGGGATCAAGTAATTGCACATGTTCTGATTGCAACCAATTCTTTTCATACTCAAATGAAAAAACCTCCTTACCTCTCAAAAGCTCCGAGTGTAATACTCCCATTAAGGCTGGTTCTTTTAAATCATACCAGTCAGCATAAACATATACGTCTCTTTTATTATTTTTCTGTGCCATGGATTATCTTTTTTTTGGAGCTCTCTCTTTTGCACCTAAGTTTGCATCTTGTAATTTTCTACCGAGTTCATCATCCTTAGCAAGGAGTAGCACGTCCTTTTCCAATCCGAGAACGATTAGAACCTGAAGGTACATTCCAATACCGACGCTTTCAGATCCTTTTTCAATAGCTGTTAATGTTGGTCTGCTAATATTGGCACGTTCTGCGACTTGCTCTGTACTAAACTTTCTCCTTAGCCGAGCAAGACGGATGTTCTCACCAAATTCTTCCAGAATCTTCTTATGTTTTGGCAATAAAACTGGTTTCTCTCTACCCATAATACAAATTACTTTTTACAAATATAAACTATTTTGTAAATACTATTTGTCATTATAATAATTTTTAGTGATTAGCTTAATACATCAATTAATTCATTTTATATGCATTTACATATATTTTCAAAGATTTCAATCAAATTATATGCGACAACATATAAATACATAGTCACTCTTTAATCTCGTACAACACGATACATGATAAATTCAATAACTCAAACAGCATTAACAGATGAGAAACATTCTCTTTATACTAAAACTATATTTTAGTGTTGTACGAAAATTATATTTTAATGCTCAAAATCTCAATGAGTGAATAAGCAAGTAGAACGAATGTCAAGCGTTTTAAATTAAACTAGATATATTAAAAAGTATATTTAATTATGCTAATTGATTAATATGTCATACATTTGAATATTATATTATGCAATATGTTTACTGGGAATCTCAAAATAAAAGACGTTAAATCAGAAATTGGACAGTTGGTAAAGTCTTATCGCAAACAGCAAAAGCTTTCGCAACAAGACTTGGCAGAACAACTCGAACTTTCAAGAATTACGATTCAGAATTTGGAATCAGGTAAGAACTTCACCATCGATACCTTACTCAAGGTTTTTAACCACTTTGATGTATTGGTTGGGTTTAATCAATTTTTGATGGATAAACGCAATGAAAACGAACAAATGACTTCTTTATATTAGTGCCATGGCAAAAATTGACATCGTAACAGTATTTTGCTTCGGTCAAGAAATTGGGAGGTTGGGATTTGATGAAAATCAACAGAAATCATCTTTTCAATACAACCCTGAATTTCTTCAAAGTGATCGTTTTCACAACTTATTTCCTTCAACGGGTATCTTAAAACGAACGCCACAAGTTCAAGTATTTAGTCAATATAATTCAGAAACATTTCGAGGACTTCCTCCAATGATTGCTGATTCATTGCCCGATTTATTTGGAAATATTATTTTCAAAAAGTGGATGGAATCCGGTAGCAAGGAATTCAATCAAATTTCTGTCATTGAGCAATTGGCCTATGTGGCAGACCGTGGAATGGGTGCACTGGAATATCGACCAAGCAAGGAACTTCCTCAATCCTCATCAATTGACCTCACAGAAATTATTGCTGTTTTGAAAGAAGTGTTGCAAGCAAAAGATAAACAGCATGAATCAACACTTAATCATGAGGCTTTGTTGAACATTTTCAAAATTGGTTCTTCTGCAGGTGGCGCCAGGCCTAAAATTCTCATTTCAGAACATAAAACCTCAGGTGAAATTATTCCCGGTGATTTGAATCACTCTTCCGAATACAACCACTATTTAATCAAACTGCATTTGGATGATGAATTGGGGTATAGTCGGGAAGTCATTGAATACTGTTATTACCTCACGGCGAAACATCTCGGAATCACTATGATGCCGTCCAAATTGATTGAACAAAAACATTTTGCCACGTTACGTTTCGATCGACATAATGGACAAAAGAAACATGTTTTGACTGCAAGCGGATTAACTGGTTGGGATTATCAAAGTCCAAAGGATTCCAGCTACGAAAATCTATTCGAACTGGCTTTGTTTCTTAAAGTTCCTCACCGAGACATGGAAGAACTATTTAAACGCATGGTTTTTAATGTTGTCTTTTTGAATTCGGACGATCATTTGAAAAATCACTCATTCATTTATGATGAAGAACAGGACAAATGGAATATTTCACCAGCTTACGACATCACGTATTCCTTAAATCCTTTGTTGAACTACACGAGAACCAGCAGAGCTTTGTCTATTAACGGTAAACGCATCGATATTACGTTAGCAGATGTACTCACCATTGCCGATACATACACCATTAAAAACACGAAAAAAGTAGTTCAAGAAATTCAAGAAGCTATAGCGTATTGGAAAGACCAAGCGAATGAATTGAATTTACCTGCGAATATTGTACAAAGTATTTGTAGAGATTTCATCCATTTACTTTAGCCATTATTCTTTGAAGTCGTTCATAATTAAGTGGAATACTCAATTCCATTCATTTCAAAATACATCGTCTAAAAACTAACTTTGCATTCAAGCACTGGATAGATACTCCCTAGATAGTGTATGGATAAAGCATAGATAGAGTATGAAAATACCCAAACGAGTATGTGTCTATCCAAAAGATGTACAGCGAATAACCGGAAGAAGTGAGAAATATGCCCGAAGATTGCTCCACACAATCAGGCAAAACCTGAACAAGCAATCCTATCA
>Ga0315902_10000988_pt1 | contig 46586 bp, 41 predicted proteins | sample LakEriMetagenome_9_FD_203523 | JGI IMG/M metagenome (GOLD analysis project Ga0315902, IMG submission 203523) | Freshwater fungal communities from buoy surface, Lake Erie, Ohio, United States - Buoy 12 MA117 | ecosystem: Environmental > Aquatic > Freshwater > Lake > Lake biofilm | place: USA...
CGCCATCATGCGCAAGCTCATCGAAGCGGCAAACCTCGTCCTCCAGAGAGGACAGCCCTGGGTCAAAGCCATGCCGGCATGAAACATGGTTGCTCCGGCCCGCTGCGCGGGCCACCTCCCCCTGGGGGGAGGAATAAGTCTGCAATTGCTCCCCATCAGGGGGAGCTGACTGAGGGGGTCAGCGGCCTCGCCGGCGCACCGCCTGCCTCAGACCGCCGGGATGAAGTCGCGGGCTTCGGGGGGAATGGCGTCGTAGATCGTCGGCGGGGTGATGCCCAGGCGACGACGGGCCGCCTCCAGGGGCTCAGCGAAGAGGGCCTCGTAGTCCTCGCCCAGCAGCCAATGGGCCGTCTTGCCGCGCCGGTAGCCCTGAAGGATGGCCCGGGCGTAGGGGTGCTTGCCCTTGCGGGTGCGGGAGACCGCGCCCAAGGCGATCAGGGCCCATCCCAGGCTGCGGGTCTGGGGATAGGAGAAGGCCACCAGGCAGGCCTCGCCCAGGCCGTCCCGGCCATAGCCGGTCAGGACATGCCAGACGTCGTGGACGTCTCGGGTGCGGCGGGCCATCCAAGCGACGGGGTGCGGGGTGTCGATCTCGCCGCCTGTCTCGCGGCTGACCTCGGCCAGGCCGTCGGCGGAGATCTGCTGGCTGCGGATGAAGTGGCGGTAGGCCGCGCCGACGGACCCCTCAGGGAAGGTGTCGAGCCAGGCGTCATCCATCAGCTTGCGGGCCAGTTCGACCCGCTGGTAGGCGATGCGGCCGCCCCGGGGGGTGGTGTAAAGCCGCCGGTAGTTCGCGTTCATGGCGCCGCCGGTCAGGGCCCGCATGATCTCGAAGACCTGGCGGGTGTCCTCCTTGTCGCGCAGCAGGCGGCGCAGGGCCTTGAGGGCTGCGCCCCAGTCGCGACGGGGCTTCGGGAGGGGGGTGTCGGCGGTCAGAACGTCGGCGGCCATGGCGTCCACTAAACAGTGCTCAGTTCCCGGGAAGTAACCCTGCGACGAACGGGATTCAAGGGCCTGCCGTCAGCGGCCTGCATGATGTAATCCTGGCGGCGCATGACCCTCGCCAAGCGCTCCCTCAACCTCGCCGGCCACGCCACCTCCCTGGCGCTGGAGCCTGAATTCTGGGCGGTCCTGGAGGCCATGGCCTCCACAAGGGGCCTGCGCCTGTCCGCCCTGGTGGCCGAGATCGACGCCGGCCGGGGAGCCCGCCCCCTCGCCTCCGCCTGCCGGGTCGCGGCCCTGAAGTCGAAGGGCTGAATCCTCCCCGCCGCGCGTGCTACATCCGTTCCCATGTCGGAGACGGAATCACACGGCGGTCCCGAGGCGGAGCGCGGCCTCACCCTCAGCCAGAGGGCCAGCGCGGGTCTTCGCGCCGGGGCCGAGCCGGACTACCTCAAAGGGCTGAACCCCGAGCAGCGGGAGGCCGTGGAGGCAGTCGACGGCGCCGTCCTGGTGCTGGCGGGCGCGGGCACGGGCAAGACCCGGGTCCTGACCACGCGGCTGGCCCACATCCTGGCCACCGGCCGGGCTCGGCCCTGGGAGATCCTGGCGGTCACCTTCACCAACAAGGCCGCGCGCGAAATGCGCGAGCGCCTGGCCGCCATCCTGGGGCCCGAGGCCGAGGGCCTGCGCTGGCTGGGCACCTTCCACTCCATCGCCGCCCAGATCCTGCGCCGCCACGCCGAGATCGTGGGCCTGAAGTCCACCTTCACCATCCTCGACACCGACGACCAGGAACGCCTGATCAAACAGGTGATGGAGGCGGCCAACATCGACGTGAAGCGGTGGACGCCCAAGGCCCTGGCCGGCCTGATCGACCACTGGAAGAACCGCGGCTGGACGCCCGAAAAGCTGCCCGCCTCAGAGGGCGCGGGCTTCGCCGGCAACAAGGTGCAGGAGCTCTACCGCGCCTACCAGGAGCGCCTGCGGGTGCTGAACGCCTGCGACTTCGGCGACCTGCTGCTGCACAACCTGACCCTGCTCCAGGCCCGGCCGGACATCCTGGAGGAGTACCACCGCCGCTTCCGCTACATCCTGGTGGACGAGTACCAGGACACCAATGTCGCCCAGTACCTCTGGCTGCGCCTGCTGGGCCAGTCGCGGGGCAATGTCTGCTGCGTGGGCGATGACGACCAGTCGATCTATGGCTGGCGGGGCGCCGAGGTGGACAACATCCTGCGCTTCGAGAAGGACTTCCCGGGGGCGAAGGTCATCCGGCTGGAGCGTAACTATCGCTCCACCGCCCACATCCTGGGCGCGGCCTCGGGCCTGATCGCCGCCAACCGCGGGCGGCTGGGCAAGACGCTTTGGACCGAGGCGGAGGGCGGGGCCAAGGTCCTGGTGCGCGGGGTCTGGGACGGCGAGGCCGAGAGCCGGCTGGTGGCCGAGGAGATCGAGCGCGCCCACCGGGGCGAGCGCGACGAGGCGCCCCTCGTCTATCGCGACATGGCCATCCTGGTCCGGGCCTCCTTTCAGATGCGCGCCTTCGAGGAACGCTTTGTCCTCATGTCCATCCCCTACACGGTGGTGGGCGGGCCGCGCTTCTTCGAGCGGGCCGAGATCCGGGACGCCCACGCCTATCTGCGCCTGGTCCAGTCGCCGGACGACGACCTGGCCTTTGAGCGCATCATCAACACCCCGCGCCGGGGCATCGGCGAGGCCTCGGTCCAGAAGTTGTTCCAGATTGCCCGGGCCTCGGGCGTCTCGGCCCTGGCCGCCGCCAGGGAGGCCGCCGTCACCGACGAGCTGCCGGCCCGCACCCGCACCTCCCTCGCGAACTTCCTGCGCGACCTCGACCGCTGGACGGCCCTGGCCCGCGACACCCACCACGCCCGGGTGACCGAGGCCATCCTCGAGGAGAGCGGCTACACCGACGCCCTGCGGGCGGACCGCACCCCCACCGCCCAGACCCGGCTGGAGAACCTGAAGGAACTGGTCCAGTCCATGGACGCCTTCGACACCCTCCAGGCCTATCTCGAGCACGTCTCCCTGGTCATGGACATGGACCGGGGCCCCCAGGCCGACGCCGTCCAGATCATGACCCTGCACTCGGCCAAGGGGCTGGAGTTTCCCCTGGTCTTCCTGCCGGGCTGGGAGGAAGGGGTCTTCCCCTCCCAGCGCAGCCTAGACGAGACCGGCGAGAAGGGCCTGGAGGAGGAAAGGCGCCTCGCCTATGTCGGCCTGACCCGGGCGCGGAAGTCGGCGCGGATCAGCTTCGCCGCCAACCGCCTCGTCTATGGCCGATGGACCAGCCAGCTGCCCAGCCGCTTCGTCGACGAACTGCCCGAGGCCCATGTGGAGGCGGTCTCCGAGACCGGCTATTTCAGTGGCGGGCCCGGCATGCAGGCGGCGTCGAGCCGCTGGGACGAGACCCCGGCCTTCGGCTCCGGCTACGACTCCCCCGGCTGGCGGCGGGCGCAGGATCGCGGGCGCCCCGCAGCTCCCGTCAACCGCAAGGCCGTCATCGAGGGCGAAGGCAAGCTGCTGGCGGTCTCCGACCCCCAGTCCAGCGCCTATTCCCGGGGCGACCGGGTCTTCCACCAGAAGTTCGGCTATGGCCGGGTCCTCGCCGCCGAGGGCTCCAAGCTGACCGTGGCCTTCGACAAGGCTGGCGAGAAGAAGGTGCTCGACAGCTTCGTGGCGAAGGCCTGACCCCTCGCCGTGCTTGCGGCCCGGCGGCCGGCGCGCCATCGTGCCGCGAGCTTCACGGGAGACGGACATGGCGCGGCTGACGGCGAACGGCATCGGGATCGAGTACGACATCCACGGGCCCGAGGGCGGCGAGCCCATCGTCCTGGTGATGGGCCTGGGCGCCCAGATGATCCGCTGGTCCATGGACATGGTCGGCGACCTGGCCGGGCGCGGCTATCGCGTCGTGCGGTTCGACAACCGCGACGTGGGCCTGTCCCACCGCTTCGATGACGCCCCGCCGCCCAGCATCGGCGATGTCGCCAAGGCCGTCCGCGAGGGCCGCCGGCCGGACGTGCCCTACTTTCTCTCCGACATGGCCGCCGACGCCGCCGGCGTGATCGAGGGCCTGGGCCTGGGCTCGGCCCACGTGGTCGGCGCCTCCATGGGCGGCATGATCGTCCAGATGCTGGCCGCCGAGCACCCGCACCGGGTGCGCTCCCTGACCTCCATCATGTCGTCCACGGGCAATCCCGGCCTGCCGCCGGCCAAGCCCGAGGCCGTGGCCTTCCTGGTCAACCGGGGGCCGGACCCGCACCAGGACCTGGAGGCCTTCCTCGACCATGGCCTGAAATCCGCCCGGGTGATGGCGGGCCCCGCCGGCCTCCACGATGAGGCCGCCGAACGCGCCGGCATCGAGCAGTCCTTCCGGCGCGCCTACTATCCGGTGGGCTTCCTGCGCCAGTACGCGGCCATCCTGGGCAGCGGCGACCGGCGCGAGGCCCTGCGACGCATCACCGCGCCCACCGTTGTCATCCACGGGGCGGATGATCCCCTGGTCCCCGTCGAGGGCGGGCATGACACGGCCGCCTGCGTGCCGGGGGCCGAGATGCACGTGCTTGAGGCCATGGGCCACAATATCCCCGCGCCCCTGGTCCCGACGGTCTGCGACCTGATCGAGCGGGCTGTCCGCCGGGCCGCATGAAGGTTGAACTGGCCGGGGCGGTCGCCTTCGCCTGCCTCGGCCTGATCGCCGGCGCCCTGCTGCGTCCACAGCCCGCCGACTTCCGGCCAGACCCGGCCTTCCAGTCCCCCGGCTTCAACGGCCCTCGGGATGGCCCGTTCGGCGGCGCCGATCCCACGGGCGGATGGAACGGCGGCGGCTGGACCGGGATTGGCCCGGTCCCCGACTATGTCGTCGGCACCGACTCCCTCCAGCCCCCTCCGGGCTCAGTCCCGCCGCCGCCCGCCTGGGAGGAGGAGGAGGCCGCCGCTCCGGCGCCGCCAGAGGATCCTCCGCCGGGTCCTGGTCCCGAAACCGCCCCGTCGGCTGTGACACCGCCCGCCGCGCCGCCATCGACGGGTGACGCCCCCTCGCCTTCCGGGGCCGGGAGCCCTAAGGAGGGCGCATGAGCGAAGACGCCGTCCAGATCATCGCCCGGGGGCCCCGGGCGGCCGCCGAGTCCGCCGCCGCCGCCCTCGACGCCGACCCGGTCCTGGAGGGCGCGACCTACTCCATCCTGGAGGAGGACGAGGACCGCGACGTCTGGCGGATCGACGCCTTTCCGACCACCGGGGAGGAGGCCGACGCCCTGAAGGCCCGGCTGAACGCCCAGCCCGGCCTGGTCGTGACCGTCGAGCCCCTGGCCGACGCCGACTGGCTGGCCATGTCCCTCTCTGGCCTGCCCCCCGTGCGCGCCGGCCGGTTCTTCGTCTACGGCGCCCATGACCGGGGCCAGGTCCCGCCCAACGCCGTGGCCCTGCGCATCGAAGCCGGCGCGGCCTTCGGCACCGGTCACCATGGCACCACGGTGGGCTGCCTCCAGGCCTGGAACGACCTCCTCAAGGCCCGCCGGTTCGGCAAGGTGCTGGACGTGGGCGCCGGCACCGGCGTGCTGGCCATCGCCGCCGCCCGCACGGGCGCGCGCCTCGCGCGCGGCACGGACATCGACGCCCCCTCCGTCCGGATCGCCCGGGAGAACGCCGAACTGAACGGCGCCCGGGCCGAGTTCGTTCACGCCTCGGGTCTTGGCCACCAGCGCGTGCGTTCCGCCGCGCCCTACGATCTGGTCTTCGCCAACATCCTGGCCCCGCCGCTCGTCGCCCTGGCCCAGGACGTCCGCGGCGCCCTGCGGCCGGGCGGGGTGGCCATCCTGTCCGGTCTCCTGCGCACCCAGGAGCGGCGGGTGCTGGCGGCCTACCGCTCCCGCGGCTTCCGCCTGCTGCGCCGCATCCACCGCGACGCCTGGGCGACCCTGGTGCTTGAGCGGCCCTGAGGGATCAGGTCACGACCAGCCCTGCACCAAGCTCAGCGCATCACAAGCGCAGGCGTTCCTGCAACTTCTGATTGACCAGGTGGGCCTTCCAGGCCGCCTGCATCTCGCGGTTGGGCGAGCCGCCGTGCCGGAGGCTGAACCAGATGCTGTTCTGCTGGGCGTCGAGGTTCCGGCTCACGCCCAGCCAGGCCTTCCCCGCCGGCGCGCACGCCACGCGGAAGATCCCCGCCCGGGACTTGCGCCCCTCCTTCCAGGCCTGAACAGTGTCTCGGCGGCGTTGCTTGTCCACGGTCTCATCCTCGACGTGAGCCGGGCTCCTTACAGCGGCGACCCGCCTTCGTCAATTATACCCGGATGTTATTAGCGATTGGCCGCGCGCCATTCGTCAGCCAGCAGCGCGTAGACATAGCTGTCGCGCCAGCCGTCACGGGCCTTGAGGTTCTTCAGCATATGGCCCTCGCGGCGCATCCCCACCTTCTCCATGATCGCATAGGAGCCGTGGTTGCGGGCGTCGCAGGTGGCCCAGATGCGGTGGTGGCCCAACTCCGTGAAGGCGATCCGGGCTAGGGCTCGGGCCGCCTCGGTCCCATAGCCCTTCCCCCACGCGTCCCGGCTGTAGCAATAGCCGAAGGCGCTGTTGTCGCTGTTGGCGTCGTGCAGAGAGATGGAGCCGATCATTTCAGACGTTGCCTTCACCTCGACGGCCAGGCTCAGCTCCTCCCGCGGCCAGGTCTTCTGCCGTTCAAGATTGCGGTCCAGCACCTCTCGGGTGACCTCCAGGGTGTTGGGGCCCCAGGGCATGTAGCGCACCACCTCCGGGTCGGTGGCGTAGGCGTGGATGGAGTCGAAGTCGTCTTCACGGAAGTCGCGCAGCAAAAGCCGCTCGGTCTCGATGGGAAGCCAGGATGGGGTGAACATGGGAAGGATCCGATTCAGGAGGATCGGGCGGGTTCGTGGTTTTGCCAGACCCCGACCGATGTTGGCGGGGTCTGGTTCGAGGCGGCGTCAGCTTAAGGCGTGCGCGTTCGAACGACCCCGGTGGGACCGTAGGAATTGGAGCAAGCAAGAGCCTCAGCGCAAACCATGGGCGTTTTGTAGCCGAGCTTGCCGCCAAACCGCAAGTTTGCGACCTTTGCGCACCCCACAAGTCGGGCCTAGATAGCGCTCATGCGCCAGAGCTTCAAAGAATCCGCTGATCCGTCCTACGGGTCCCTCCACCTGCCCCGCATCCGCGCCGCCATGGCCGCCCAGGGGCTCGACGGCCTGCTGGTCCCGCACGAGGACGAGCACCAGAACGAGTACCTGCCCGCCGCCAATGACCGGCTGGCCTGGGCCACGGGCTTCACCGGCTCGGCCGGGGCCGCCATCGTCATGGCGGACAAGGCCGCGGTCTTCGTGGATGGCCGCTACACCATCCAGGTCCGGGCACAGGTCGACGCAGCCCTGTTCGAGATCTGCGACCTGGTGGTCGGCGGGGTCCCGGCCTGGATCGAGGCCAATACCCGACCCGGCCAGGTGATCGGCTACGATCCGCGCCTGCACAGCCCAGACGCCCTTGGGCACCTGCGCAACGCCGCCCTGAAGTCCGGCGCCACCCTGAAGCCCGTCGATCCCAACCCGCTGGACCTCGCCTGGGGCGCCGACCGACCGCCCCAGCCCGCCGCCCCGGTGCGCCCTCACGCCCTCGAACTGGCCGGGGAGGACTCCGTCGCCAAGCGCGCCCGGTTGGGCGGAGGCTTGGTGGCGAAGGGGGCGGAGGCCGCCGTGCTGACGGCCCCGGCCTCCATCGCCTGGCTTTTCAACGTGCGGGGCGGCGATGTGAGCCGCACGCCCCTGCCGCTCGCCCAGGCCATACTGAACCGGGACGGCTCGGCCCGTCTCTTCCTCGATCCGGCCAAGGTGACGCCGGAACTGCCCGCCTGGCTGGGCAACGGGGTGCGCCTGGAGACCCCGGCCGACCTGCTGGGCGCCCTGGCCGACCTCAAGGGCAAGGTCGTGCTGGTCGATCCGGCCCAGTCCCCGGCCTTCTATTTCGACGCCCTCGAGGCCGCTGGCGCCCGGGTCATGCGAGGTGAGGATCCCTGCGCCCTGCCCAGGGCCTGCAAGAACCCGGTGGAGATCGCCGGCTCCCGAAGCGCCCATGTCCGCGACGGCGTCGCCCTGACCCGCTTCCTGCACTGGGTGGCGACGGAGGCGCAGACCCGACTGCCCGACGAGATCGAAGTCGCGAGCCGGCTGGAGGCCTTCCGCGAGGAGGTGGAAGGGCTGGCGGACCTGTCCTTCGACACCATCGCCGCGGCCCTGGGCAACGCCGCCCTGCCGCACTACCACCCCACCGAGAAGACCAATGCGCGCACCGCGCCGGGCACCCTGCTGCTCGTGGACTCCGGCGGCCAGTATCCGGACGGCACCACCGACGTCACCCGCACCATGGCCATCGGGACCCCGAGCCACGAGATGTGCGAGCGCTTCACCCTGGTGCTCAAGGGCCACCTGGCCCTGGCGGCCCTGAGGTTCCCGGCGGGCACGACGGGCTCGGCGGTGGACGCCTTCGCCCGGGCCGCCCTCTGGTCGCGGGGCCTGGACTACGACCACGGCACCGGCCACGGCGTGGGCGTCTTCCTGGGAGTCCACGAGGGCCCGCACCGCATCGCCAAGGCCCCGAATTCAGTGGCCCTCCAGCCCGGCATGATCGTCTCCAACGAGCCGGGCTATTACAAGGAAGGCGCCTACGGCATCCGGATCGAGAACCTCCAGTACGTGACGGCGCCCAGCGCCATCCCCGGCGGCGAGCGGCCCATGCTGGGCTTCGAGGCCCTGACCCTGGCCCCCATCGACCGGACCCTGATCCTGCCCGACCTGCTCACGGCCGAAGAGCGCAACCAACTCGACGCCTACCACGCCCGGGTCCTGGCCGAGATCGGCCCTCACCTCGACGCCGAGGTCAGCGCCTGGCTCAAGGCCGCCTGCGCGCCGATCGGGGAATAAGGCGACGGCCAGCCTGGCTGGCGGAGTGACCCCTCCAATTGCTCCCCCAAGGGGGAGCTGTCGGCGAAGCCGACTGAGGGGGTCAACGGCGGCGCAGCAGACCCCCTCCGGCCCGCTTCGCGGTCCACCTCTCGCTGATGGGGAGGAATTAGGGGATTATTGCTCCCCCAACGGGGCGCTCCGCGCGAAGCCCGGTGAGTGGGTCAACGGCGACCGGTCTGGCCTTCGCCTAGCCCTCGGCCGGGGCGCCGCAGGACATGCAGTAGCGGAAGAAGGCGAACTTGCGGGTATCGCAGGTCCCGCAGCGACTGAAGAGCCGCAGGCCGCAGTGGACGCAGTAGTCCAGCTGGGCGCCTTCCTGGGTCGGCAGGCCGCGGTCGCAGCCCGGGCAGGTCCGGGCGCTGATCTTCTTCAGGGCCTCCTCGTAGGCGATGGCGCGCACGCGCTCCGGCTCGGCCTTCTGCTCATCCGCCTCCCGGCGGGCGAGGTAGCTGCGCATGGACTTGATGAGGAAATGACCGATGACGATGGTCAGCAGGATGCCGACGCCGAACCGGACATATCCGCCATAGTCCGGCAGGTAGGGCGCCAGCTCGACGAAGAAGGCGAAGGCCGAGAACAGGATGAAGCCGCGCTGGAAGGGCCAGTAATCGCCCCGCGGCCGGCGGATGAGCATCCAGGCGGAGAGCGCCAGCAGGGGAAGGGTCAGGGCCAGGCGCAGCAGGAAGACCTTGAGGTCCTGCATGAACTTGGCGCGCTTGAAGGCCGGCTCGGCGGCGGCCTTCAGGGCGGACTGCGCCTTCTGGACGGCCTCTTCCTCCTGGTTGAGCCGCGTCACGGCGTCGGAGGCGGCGTCGGCCTCCGTGCGGGCGGCGTCCTGGACGGACTTGAGCCGGTCCAGCTCGCGCGTGCGGGCCACGAGCTCGGCGTCCTGGGCGCCGTCGCCGGTTGCAGTGCGGGTCTTCACCCAGTTGTCAAAGGCCTCCCGGGCGGAGGTGTAGGCCTCGGCGGTGCGGTCCCGCTTCTCGCCGGCCGCCTCCAGCTGGGGCTGTAAGTCGGAGCGCTGGGTGTCGATGCGGCTGGCGGCCGCCTCCAGCTCCGCCAGCTTCCCCGGCGGGGTGAACTGATCGATCGTGACGGGGCTCGAGACCTTGGGCAGGTCGCCGATCACCAGCCCGCCAAAGCCGATCAGGAACCCGGCCAGGACGATGGATACCAGCCAGTTCAGGACCTGGAAAAGCTGCTCCCGTGATCGCTCGCCCTTCATCTCATCCCCCTTGGCCCCAGCGGCGCCCCGCTTCCTGGCTCCCGAATATGGCGGAAAGCGGCGACAGGTCCAGCCAGACCTCGCCCCGCGCCTCGCCAGGTGAAGCGGTCAAACCCCGTCTCAACCACCCTCCTCCGTCCCGCTGCGTGGTCCACCTCCCCCTCAAGAGGTGGAGAAATTGGAGCGGCGAATTGCTCCCCTGCGGGGGAGCTCCGGGCGAAGCCCGGTGAGGGGGGCTGCTCAGGGCTGCGCGCGTCACCTCGGCTCTGGGAGAGGAATTGGAGGACTGATGGCTAGAGGCTGCCGATCAGTTCCAGCCACTCGGCTTCCGTCAGGACCTGGATCCCCAGGGACTCGGCGGTCTTCAGCTTGGAGCCGGCGCCCGGTCCGGCCACCACGATGTCGGTCTTCTTCGACACCGAGCCCGCCACCTTGGCGCCCAGGGATTCCGCCCTCGCCTTAGCCTCGTCCCGGGTCATCTGTTCCAGGGCGCCGGTGAAGACCACGGTCTTGCCCGCCACGGCGGTATCCTGACGCGGCCGCTCGGCGTCGCGGATGGTCAGCTCGGCGACGAGCTCGGCGACGATCCGCCGATTGTGCGCCTCGCCGAAATAGCTTGCGGCGGCCTCGATGACGGCGCCGCCCACCTGGTCCAGGGCGTCGAGCTCCTCGACGGCCTCGGGATCCCGGGCCGCGACCCGGTCCATGGCGGCCAGGAAGGCGGCGGCGGAGCCGTAGCCCCGCGCCAGCACCATGGCGGTGGTCTCGCCGATGTGGCGGATGCCAAGGCCGAAGATGAAGCGGTCGAGGGGAATGTCGCGGCGCGCCTCGATCCCGGCGGCGAGGTTGGCGACGCTGGTCTCGCCGTAGCCGTCCAGGCCGCGCAGTTCCTCCAGCCGCCCGGCGTCGCGGGCCAGGCGGAAGATGTCGGCGGGCTCGCGCACCCAGCCCAGGTCGAAGAAGGCGGCCAGCTGTTTCTCGCCCAGGCCCTCGATGTCGTAGGCCCGGCGGGAGACGAAGTGCCTCAGGTGCTCGATGCGCTGGAAGGGGCAGGCGAACTCGCCCGAGCAGCGGCGCACCACGGTCTCGGCGCCCGAGGCGGTGGTCTCGCGCACCAGGGGGGTGGCGAGGGCGCAGGGGCAGACCTCGGGAAAGGCGAAGGGCGCCGGCGGCGGGTCGGGGCGCTCGGCCTCCACCACCCCGACGATCTGCGGGATGACGTCGCCGGCGCGCTGCACAATGACCGTGTCCCCGACCCGGATGTCCTTGCGGGCGATCTCGTCGGCATTGTGCAGGGTGGCGTTCTCGACCACCACGCCGCCGACGTTGACGGGGACGAGCCGCGCGACCGGGGTCACGGCGCCCGTCCGCCCGACCTGCAGGTCGATGGCGGTCAGGACCGTCCGGGCCTGCTCGGCGGGGAACTTGCGGGCGATGGCCCAACGGGGCGTGCGGGTGATGAAGCCCAGCCTCTGCTGCCAGTCCAGCCGGTCGACCTTGTAGACCACCCCGTCAATGTCAAAGCCCAGGTGCGGCCGCGCCGCCTCCATCTCGCGGTAGGCCGCCAGGAGGCCCTCGGCGCCCTCGACCCGGCGCGACTGGGGGGTGGTGACGAACCCCCACTCGGCCAGGAGGGACAGGGCCCGCCACTGGGTGTCGGCGAAAGGGGCGCTGACCTCGCCCCAAGCATAGGCGAAGAAGGCCAGGGGCCGGGTCGCCGTGATCCGCGGGTCGATCTGCCGCAGGGAGCCGGCGGCGGCGTTGCGGGGGTTGGCGTAGGTCTTCTGGCCGGCCCCCTCGGCCTGGGCGTTCAGTTCGGCGAAGGCCGCGTGGGAGAGGTAGACCTCGCCCCGCACCTCGATCACCTCGGGCCAGCCCGAGCCCGACAGCCGGCGGGGAATGTCGCTGATCGTCAGGAGGTTGGCCGTGACGTCCTCGCCCACCCGGCCGTCACCCCGGGTGGCGCCGCGCACCAGCACCCCGCCCTCGTAGCGCAGGGAAGCCGAAAGACCGTCGATCTTGGGCTCGGCCGTGTAGGCGATGGGGGCCTCGTCCAGCCGCAGGAAGCGACGGATCCGGGCGTCGAACTCCAGGGCGTCGTCGTCGGAGAAGGCGTTGTCCAGCGACAGCATGGGCGCGCCATGCTCGACGGGAGAAAACTGGTCCGATTGGGCGGCCCCCACCCGGAAGGACGGGGAGTTCTCGCGCACCAGGTGTGGGAAGCGCGCCTCGATGGCGATGTTGCGCCGCCGCAGGGCGTCGTAGTCGGCGTCGGAAATGACCGGGGCGTCGGCCTGGTGATAGGCCAGGTCATGGGCGGCGATCTCGTCGGCCAGCCGGGTCAGTTCCGCAGCGGCCTCAGCCTCGGTCAGGTCGGAGACGGGGATCTCAGGCATGCATCAGGGCTCGGGCGGCGGCGCGCGCCTCGTCGGTGACCTGGGCGCCGGCCAGCATGCGGGCGATCTCCTCCTCCCGGGCGGCGGGATCGAGGGGCTCGACACGGGTGCGCAGGTCCTCCGCCTCTCCCGCCTTGGCGATCCGCCAGTGCGCGGCCGCCCGGGCGGCGACCTGGGGCGAGTGGGTGACGACCAGGACCTGCCCCTCGGCGGCCAGCCGGCGCAGACGCAGACCCACGGCGTCGGCCACGGCCCCGCCCACGCCCTGGTCGACCTCGTCGAAGATCATCAGGGGTGGCTCCCCTCCCCGGCCGGCCAGGGAGGCCTTGAGGGCCAGGGCGAAGCGGGCGAGCTCGCCACCGGACGCCACCGTGGTCAGGTCGCCGAACGGCGCCCCCGGATTGGTCGCGACCTGGAAGACCGCGCGGTCGCAGCCGCCGGGACCGGCGCGATCCGGGGCCAGGGGCTCCAGGGCGACCTGGAACCGGGCGCGTTCAAGCTTCAGGGGCGGCAACTCGGCCTCCACCGCTCGGGACAGGGCCTCCGCGGCGGCGGCCCTGGCGGCGGTGAGGGCGGCGGCGGCCTCGACATAGCGCGTCTTGGCCTCAGCCGAGGCGCGGCGGGCTGCGGCTAGCTCGGCCTCGCCGGACTCCAGCCGGGCGAGGCGGTCGGCGAGGGCCTGGCGGCGGGCGGGAAGGTCCTCCACGGCGCATCCCAGCTTCCGGGCCGCCGCGCGCAGGGCGAAAAGTCGCTCCTCGGCCTTCTCCAGGTCATCCGGCCGGAAGTCGAAGGCGGACGCCGCCGCCTCGACAGCGGCTTCGGCCTCCTGGAGGCCGCTGAACACCGCATCCAAGGCCGTTTCGGCCTCTGACAGGCGACGGACGGCCGGGCCTTCGGCGGCGGCGCCGGCCTGCATGGCGCGGCTGCGGGCCAGGCCCAGGGCCCGGATGGCTGTGGCCAGGCGCGGGGGCAGCCCCTCCAGGGCCTCGCCCGCCTGGGTGATGTCGGCCAGGGCCTTCTCGGCGGCGCCGAGGACAGCGCGGGTCTCGGCCAGGGCGGTTTCCTCGCCGGCCTCGGGCGCCAGCTGGTCCAGCTCGGCGAGGACCCGGCCGGCCTCCTCGGCTTCAGAGGCGATCGCCGCGGCGTCCCGGCTCAGGGCCTCCAGGGCGGCCTCAGCTTCGCGCCAGGCCTTCCAGGCCATTCCCGTCTCGCGGACCAGGGCGGCATGGCCGCCATAGGCGTCAAGCAGGTCCCGGTGGGTGCGGGCGTCCAGCAGGCCGACAGTCTCGTGCTGACCGTGAACCTCGACCAGCAGGGCGCCGATCTCGCGAAGGGCGCCGACGCTGGCGGGTTGGTCGTTGACGAAGGCCCGGCTCCGGCCGTCTGCGGAGAGCACCCGGCGCAGGATCAGGTCTTCGCCCGGAACGGCGGAAAGGCCCCTCGCCTCCAGGAGACTCCAGACCGCGTGCCCCGGGGGCGGGGAGAAGGCGGCCGCAGCGCTGGCCTGGGCGGCGCCCCGGCGGACCAGTCCGGCCTCGGCGCGGACACCGGCGGCAAGGCCCAGGGCGTCGAGCAGGATGGACTTGCCGGCCCCGGTCTCCCCCGTCAGCACGGTCAGGCCCGGCCCCACGGCGAGGTCGAGGCTCTCGATCAGCACCACATCGCGAATCCAGAGGCCGGTCAGCATGGAGTCAGGTTCACCGCGAATCGGCCGGATCGGAAGTCCGCCCGGGACCGGTTCAACCCGCGTCCGGACCGCGGCCGACGCTGGCCGACTGGGGCGGCAGGGTCTTGGCGGGATCTTTCAGGAACGGCAGGGGCAGCCGGCGCTTGGCCTTGCCATCCGGCGCCACCGCAGGCTGGAGATTCTTCGAGGTCAGGAGGGCGTAGGCCTCCCGGTACCAGTAGTCTCCGGGATAGTTGAAGCCCAGCACCGCGCCGTTGCGCCGCGCCTCCTCCGCCAGGCCCAGGGTCAGGTTCGCCTCCACGAGACGATAGAGGGCCTCAGGCGTGTGGGTGGTGGTCTGGTAGCGCTGGATCACGGTCTGGAACCGACCGATGGCCGCCAGAGTGTCGCCCTGACGCAGGTAGTACCGCCCGACGGACATCTCCTTGCCGGCCAGCTGGTCGTTGACCATGTCGATCTTCAGGCGGGCGTCCGCCGCGTACTCGGTCTTCGGGAAGCGCTGGACCACGTCCCGGAGGGCGGCGAGGGCCTGGCCGGTCGAGGCCTGGTCCCGGCCCACGTCAACGATCTGGTCGAAATAGCAGATGGCCTTCAGATAGTGCGCGTAGGCGGCCGAAGGGTTGCCGGGATAGAGCGAGAGGAAGCGGTCCGCATCACCGATCGCCTCGGCGTACCTGCCGGACTGGTAGTTGGCGTAGGCGGTCATGAGGATGGCCCTGCGGGACCACTCCGAATAGGGATGCTGGCGCTCGACCTCGGCGAAATAGTCGACCGCCTGGTTCCATTGGCGGGCGTCCAGGCGAGCGGCCCCGGTGGCGAAGAGCAGCTCCACCGGGCGCTCTTCGTAGACCAGGCGGGGTTGCCGGGTCTGGCCGGCGCAACCGGACAGGACGAGGGCGACCGCGAGGCCGGCAAGGACCGGGGCGATCCTGGATCTGGGAAGCACGGACACCATCACCTCAAAGGACACGCGCGCGCCCCCGCGCCTGATAGACCGAGGTTCTACACGAGCCAGCCGTCCGCGCCAACGCTCGGCGCGAAGTCTTCGGATCAGACGGCCTCGGCCATCTCTTCGGCCAGGGTCCGGACGCGCCAGGCGTGCGGGGTGGCCAGGAGGGCGCGGACCAGGGCGTTGTTCAGGGCGTGACCGGCCAGGACGCCCTCAAACCGCCCGATCACCGGCGCCCCGAGGACATAGAGGTCGCCGATGGCGTCCAGGGCCTTGTGCCGGACGAACTCGTCCGGGCGGCGCAGCCCCTCGGGGTTCATGATCTCGTCCCCGTCGATGACCACCACGTTGTCCATGGAGCCGCCCCGGGCCAGGCCCATGGCGCGCAGGGCCTCGACCTCGTGGATGAAGCCAAAGGTCCGGCAATCGGCGAGCTCCCGGCGGAAGGCGCCAGCGTCCATCGTCAGGTCCACCGCCTGACGACCAATGGCCGCCGTGGCGAAAGCGATCTCGAAGGCCACCTCGAACCCCTCCGACGGGCGCAGCGTGGCGCGCTTGTCGCCCTCGATGACCTCGACGACGTCTACGATCTCGATGAAACGCCGCGGGGCGCCCTGCGGCTGCAGCCCGGCGCGGTCGAGGCCGCGGATGAAGTCGATGGAGGAGCCGTCCATGATCGGCATCTCCGGTCCGTCGATCTCGACCAGGGCGTTGTCCACCCCGGTCATGACCAGGGCGGCCATCAGGTGCTCGATGGTCGAGACGGTGACGCCGGCGGCGTTGGTGATCACCGTGCCCAGCTGGGTCTTGCACACGGCCTCGCCGCTGACGGCGATCCGGTTGTCCTTGTCCCGGACATCGGTCCGGACGAAGACCACGCCGGTGTCTGCAGGCGCGGGAAGGAGGACGACCCTGGCCTGCTCGCCCGTATGAACGCCAATCCCCGAGAAGCGGACGGGACTACGGACGGTGTGCTGAAACGCGAATTCGGCCAAGACTCGAGCCTCCAGGTCACTCGGGACGGACATACATGCCGTCAGGGTCGAGATAGTGGTCTTGCTGCGGCGCCGCAAAACACGTTGCGTTTCGCAATGTTTCTTGGGTTAACCCCCGCGAATCCCTCGGAATTCCTTCAAATGAAAAGGGCCCGCCGGTGAGGCCGGCGGGCCCATCTTCTCAGGGGAAACGGGACGAGACCTAGTTCGCCAGCCGGCGCAGGAAGGTCGGGATCTCGAGGTTGTCGCCTTCAGGGGCAGGCGCCTCGCCGGGCGCCTCGACCGGCAGGGCGCCGCCGGCGCGCGGCGAGGCTGCGGCGGGCGGGGGGTCGATCCGGGCCGGGCGCTTCTGGCCCCAGAGGCGGAAGCCCGCCGGCCGGGGCTGGGACGCCGCGGCGGGAATGGGGTTGGGGAAGATCCCGTCGAAGTCGTCATCACCTGCAACGCTCGGATCGACGATCTTCTTGATGGTCGGCTCGATCGGCCGGATGGCCGGAGCGGGATCGGCGACAGTCTCCACGGGCGCGGCGACCTGGCTGGCGGCGGCGAGCAGGTCGCCCTGCTCCGGGGCCAGGAAGTCCGGCCCCACGGAGGACCGGTCGTCAAACAGGGGGGGCTCGGAGACGGGAGCCGTCGGTGGCGCGAAGGCGGCCTGGACAGGCTCTGGCGCCGCCGGCGCGGGCTCAGCGGCCCGCGAGAACTCAGGCGCCAGGGAGGCCGCAACATTGTCCGCAAAGCGGATCGGCGGCGGCTGGGCCACGGTGCGCGCCGGCCGCGGCTCGATGACGGACATGGAGGCTCCGTCCATCCCGGTGGCGACCACGGAGACCCGGATGCGCCCTTCCAGGCTCGGGTCGAAGGCCGCGCCGAAAATGATATTGCCCTCGGGGTCGACCTGCTCGGAGATGGCGTTCGCCGCCTCATCGACTTCCAGCAGGGTCATGTCGAGGCCGCCGGTGACGTTGACGAGCACGGCCTTGGCGCCACGCAGGGAGACCTCGTCCAGAAGCGGGTTCTGGATGGCGTTGTTGGCGGCCATCAGGGCGCGGTCCTCGCCCTCGGCCTCACCGGTGCCCATCATCGCCTTGCCCATCTCGGTCATGACCGTACGGACGTCAGCGAAGTCGAGATTGATCAGGCCGGGCAGGACCATCAGGTCGGTGATGGACCGGACGCCGGAGTGCAGGACCTGGTCGGCCATGCCGAAGGCCTCGGCGAAGGTCGTCCGCTCATTGGCGACGCGGAACAGGTTCTGGTTCGGGATGACGATCAGCGTGTCGACATAGCGCTGCAGTTCGGAGATCCCGCTGTCGGCCAGGCGCATCCGGTGCCGTCCCTCGAAGTGGAAAGGCTTGGTCACCACGCCCACCGTCAGGATGCCGCGCTCGCGGGCCGCCTTGGCGATGATCGGCGCCGCGCCAGTCCCGGTGCCACCGCCCATGCCGGCGGTGATGAAGACCATGTGGGCGCCGTCGAGATGCTCGCCGATCTCGGGGATCGACTCTTCGGCCGCGCTCATGCCCACCTCAGGGTGGGCGCCGGCGCCCAGTCCCTGGGTGACGGTGACCCCCAGCTGGATGCGTCGGTCCGTCTTGGCGAAGGCCAGTTGCTGGGCGTCCGTATTGGCGACCACGAACTCGACGCCCTCCAGGCCGGCGTCGATCATGTTGTTGACGGCGTTCCCGCCGGCGCCTCCCACGCCGAAAACGACAATGCGCGGCTTGAGTTCGGTCGCGCGCGGCGCGGAAAGTGCAATTGCCATGAGACCCCTCGCGTGCTCCGTCTGGTTGACCTCGTCCCCGCTGGAAACCCAGGCGAACCGGTCCGACGACAAGGTTAATGCTGACCCTGACGCCCTTAATTCGGGGTTAATGGCTTAGCCCGAGTCGGAGGGTCGTCGAGGCTCGGACATGCTTTCCTGTGCACAAAATCGACGGTTTTGCGACGTTCGGAGGGTGTCCGCGGTTCAGAGGTTGTCGCGAAGCCAGACCGCCGCGCGGATCACGGGATTCGTGCGTGCGTCCAGGGGTTCCCGGCGAACGCCGAAATTGACCAGGGCGCGGGCCGGCACCGCCTCCCGGGGACCGAAGGCGGACCTCTGCAGGACTCCGGCGGCGGCGCAGAAGGCCGGTCCGGAGGCGGCGTCCGCCAGGTGCGGCACCCGGCGCGGACGACCCAGTCGGACCGGGCGGTCGAAGACGCGCAGGGCGACTTCCCGGACCCCGGCCAGCTGGCTGGCGCCGCCGGTCAGGATCAGTCCGGCGCCCGGCTCGACAGGAACGCCCGAGGCCCTCAGCCGGTCGCGGAGCAGTTCCATGGTCTCCTCGACGCGGGGGGCGATGATGCCCTTGAGCAGGGACCGGGGCGCGATCACCGGTCCCGCGCCGGCGTCGTCCCCGCGGGGCGGCGCCTCGATCATTTCCTTGTCCTCGTTGGCCGAAGCGATGGCCGAGCCGTGCAGCGTCTTGATCCGCTCGGCGCCCGCCCATGAGGTGGAGAGTCCCCTGGCGATGTCCGCGGTCACATGCTGCCCGCCCACCGGAACGGTTTCCACGTGCACCAGGCTGCCACCTGCGAAGACGGCGGCCGAGGTGGACCCGCCGCCCATGTCGATACAGACCGCGCCCAGGTCCATCTCGTCCTCCTCAAGGGCGGCGAGGGCCGAGACGAAGGGCGCTGCGGCGACGCCCTCAAAAGTCAGGTGGGCCCGCTCGACGCAGGTGGCCAGGACCCGGTAGGCGGCCTCGGCGATGGTCACCACCAGCAGCTCGACCCCCAGGGTGCGGCCAAACATCTGGCGCGGATCGCGGATGCCGGACTGGGCGTCGACCGACCAGGAGACCGGGAGGATATGGATGGCCTTTCGCTCCTGGAGCTTGAGCTGGGCCATGGCCGAGCGAATCGCCCGAGCCAGGTCCTCATCAGAGATCGGCCGAGCGCCCAGGGAAACCCTGCCGGCGACGCGGCGGCCCGCCAGCTGTCCGCCCGCGGTGGTGACGGTCACCCCCTGAACCCGGACCTCGGCCATGCTCTCGGCGCGCTCGACCGCCTGGGCCACGGCCTCCGAGGCCTCGTCGATATTGATGATCGCCCCGTTCCTGACGCCGCGCGACTGCACGTGGGCGACACCGGAGGCCGTGAGGGTGCGGTCCACCCGCCTGACGCCGTCCGGCTTCATGATGAAGCAGGCGACCTTGCTGGCCCCGAGGTCGACAGCCGCGGTCACATGGGGCCGCCCCAGGGCCACCTTAAGTCCGTCTCGCGACTCCCGACTCGCTTCAAGCATGGTCACAAGACACCCCCAATCATCCCCTTGCCGCAACCTCAGCCGGCCCGGTCTCTGAAACCGGCGTCGCGGCGCCCGGCCTCGGCCGGATGGCCACCGCTTCAGGAATGCGAAGGTCCAGGCGGTCAAAGCCGATCTTCATCAGGCCCGAGGCGCGGTCCAGGTCATCCAGCCGGCGCAGGGCCGCGGCCTCCCCCTCGGCGGGAAGCAGGATCATGCCGCCGGACCGCAGCCTGAGGTCCCAGCGGCGCTGGTCGACGCGGACGAGGGCCTCGACCTGGGACATCACCGCCGGGCGGCGGCTCAGTTCCAGCAGAAGGTCGGCTGCGCCCGTATTGGCGCCGGGCCCCACCACGAGGGGGAGGCCCGGGAAGCGCGCGGGGTCAGCCTCCGGAATCGGCGCGCCGCGGACGTCGATGACCTGACGGCGTCCATCGACCTGCCAGACGGCGAGCTGACGCCGCTCCACCACCTGGATCAGCAGGGTGTCCGGCAGGAGACGCACCACCCGTACGTCGCGGACCCAACCGACAGATTCGATCCGCCGCCGGACGTCATTGAGGTCCAGGCCCGCCAGGGGCTGGTCCTTGTAAAGGCCGGCGGCCCTCAGGATGTCGGCGGTGGCCAGGGGCGAGGCGCCCTTGACCCTGACGGCGGCGAGGCGGAAGCCGGCGTCGGCCAGGCGGGAGTTGACGTCAGCCCCGACGGCGGCCGCCAGCCGGGCGCCCCGCTCGCCCGTCGCAAGGATGAGCAGCAGGGCTGCGACGAGAACGCCAAGGGCCGCCAGGAGGATGGCCGCAGCGGAGAGGCCGCCCTCGGGCGCAGCCGTCCGGCCTCGGGCTGCAGCCTGCGCCGCGCCCTGTCCGGTCGGCCTAGCCGACGATCCTCCCCGCATGGCCGCGGGCATGGGCGTCCTCCGTCATCCAGAGCACCAGTTGGTCGAACGCCACACCCACCGCGGCGGCCTGCTCGGGGACGAGTGAGGTCGGCGTCATGCCGGGCTGCGTGTTCAGCTCAAGGAGAACCAGAATGTCGTTAACGTCGTCATAACGAAGATCAGATCGCGTCACGCCCGCACAACCCAAGGCGGCGTGCGCAGCCTCGGCCATCCGCAGGGCGCGCTCTGTCGCCGCCTCGGAAATCCGGGCGGGAAGTATGTGAACCGACCCGCCTTCGGCGTACTTCGCCTCATAGTCGTAGAACCCCGTCGCAGGGACGATCTCGGTGACCATCATGGCGCGGCCATCCATCACGCCGACCGCCAGCTCCAGACCGGGGATGTAGGGTTCGACCAACACCTGGTCGCCCAGGGCCCAGTCCTCGGCGGCGATGGCCTCCGGAGGCGAATTGGCGCCGGCCTCGACGATGAACACGCCGACGGACGAGCCCTCGGCATTGGGCTTGATCACATAGGGTGGCGGCAGAACGTGGCCTGCGGCCGCCTCGCGACGGTCATACAGCCCGTCGCCGGGCACGGTCACTCCGGCCGCCGCCAGGACCGCCTTGGCGCGGGTCTTGTCCATGGCCAGGGCTGAGGCCAGGACGCCCGAATGGGTATAGGGCAGGCCCAGGGTCTCGAGTACGCCCTGGGCGCAGCCGTCCTCGCCCCAGGACCCGTGCAGGGCGTTGAAGCAGACGTCGGGAGAGAGCCTGGACAGGACCTGAGCCAGGTCACGGCCGGCGTCGACCCGGCTGACCCGCGCGCCAAGCCGCTCAAGGGCGTCGGCGCAGGCGGCCCCGGAGACAAGGCTCACCTCCCGCTCGGACGACAGGCCGCCCAGGAGGACGGCGACATGGCGCCCGGCCAGGGGTCGGGAATCAGCATCCGGCATGGGCGCGCTCCTCTCGAAAAGCCGGGCCGGGCCTCGCGCGGACGGCGGGTCCTGTCAAGCGGCGGCGGGGCGGCCGACCCGCCGGATCTCCCAGTCGAGCCGGACGCCGGTCTGCGCCTCGACGTCGGCGCGCACCCGCTCCCCCAGGCCCTCGAGGTCCGCCGCCGTCGCCTCCCCGGTGTTGATCAGGAAGTTGGCGTGCTGGGGCGAGAACATGGCCCCGCCGAAGGCCCGCCCCCGCCAGCCGGCCTCATCCACCAGCTTCCAGGCGGAGTGGCCCTCGGGGTTCTTGAAGGTCGACCCGCCCGTCTTCTCGCGGATCGGCTGGCTGGACTCCCGCCGGGCGGTGATCTCGTCCATCCGGGCGGTGATGGCGGCGGGATCGTCCGGCCAGCCCTCGAACAGGCCGGCGGTGAAGACCAGATCGCCGGCGGCGGCCCGGGCGCAGCGCCGGTAGCTGAAGCCCATCTCGGAAGCCGGGATCTGGACGATGCGGCCATCCCGGGTCACGGCGCGGGCCTCGACGAGGACGTCCGCCGTCTCGGCGCCATAGCAGCCGGCGTTCATGACCAGGGCCCCGCCCACAGAGCCCGGCACGCCCCGGTAGAACTCCAGCCCGGCCAGCCCGGCCGCAGCCGCCTCCCGGGCCAGATGGGCGTCGAGGGCGCCGGCGCCGGCGAGGATCCGCCGTTCGCCCACCCTCTCAATGCCGGCGAAGGCCCGGCCGGCGAGGCGGATCACCACCCCTTCGACGCCGCCGTCACGCACCAGGGTGTTGGAGCCGACCCCCAGGGGGGTCACGGGAACCGCAGGGTCGAGGCCCGCCAGGAAGAGGCCGAGGTCAGCCTCGTCCGCCGGCAGGAAGAGCACGTCCGCCGGTCCGCCGACCCGAAGCCAGGTGAAGGGCGCCAGGGGCTCGTCCCGCAGGAGCCGCCCGCGAACCTCCGGCAACCGGTCCCGCCAGGTCACGGGGCCAGGGCCTCGAGCTGGCCCGGCAGGGCGTAGGCCCAGGCGGTGATGTCGCCGGCGCCCAGGCAGACCACCAGGTCGCCGGGCGCGGTCTCCGACTTCACCAGCGCGGCCAGGGCGTCTGGACCGGAAAGGGGCAGGACACGACGGTGTCCATGGCGCTTCAGGCCCTCCACCAGGTCGTCCCGGCTGGCGCCCGGCAGGGGCGTCTCGCCGGCGGCGTAGACGTCCGAGACGATCACCGTGTCGGCGTCGTTGAAGCAGGAGCAGAAGTCCTGGAACAGGTCCTTCAGACGCGAATACCTGTGCGGCTGGACGACGGCCACGACGCGGCCGCTGGTGACGGCCCTGGCCGCCTTCAGGACGGCGGTGATCTCGACCGGATGGTGGCCGTAGTCGTCAATGACCCGGACGCCGCCGGCGACGCCCGTGGTGGTGAACCTCCGGCGCACCCCGCCAAAGCCGGCGAGTCCCTTGCGCACGCCCTCCTCGCTCACGCCGAGCTCGCGGGCGACGGCGATGGCCGCCAGGGCGTTGAGCACGTTGTGGTGTCCGGCCATGGGCAGGTGGAGCCCCTCCCAGCGCAGGGCTGGGGCGTCATGGGGTCGGATCACGGCGTCGAAGCGGCAGCCATCGGGACCCATCTCGATCCGCTCGGCGCGGACCTCGGCCTGGGGGTTGACCCCGTAGGTGACCAGCCGCCGGTTCTCCACCCGCGCCGCCAGGGCCTGGACCTCCGGGTGATCGGTGCAGACCGCCGCGAAACCATAGAAGGGCGTGCTCTCGACAAACTCGCGGAAGGCCCGCCGCACGGCGTCGAAGGAGCCGTAGTGGTCCAGGTGTTCCGGATCGATGTTGGTGACGATGGCGCAGGTGGCGCGCAACTTCAGGAAGGTGCCGTCGGACTCGTCGGCCTCCACCACCATCCAGTCGCCCTGCCCCACCTTGGCGTTGGCGCCGTAGGCGTTGATGATCCCGCCGTTGATCACCGTGGGGTCGAGGCCGCCGGCGTCCAGCAGGGCCGCCACCATGGAGGTGGTGGTGGTCTTGCCGTGGGTCCCGCCGACCGCCACCGAGAACTGCAGTCGCATGAGCTCGGCCAGCATCTCCGCCCGGCGCACAAGGGGCAGGCGGCGGGCGCGGGCCTCGACCAGCTCGGGGTTCTCGGGCCGGATGGCTGTGGAATAGACCACGGCTGAGGCCCCTTCGAGGTTCCGCGGGTCCTGGCCGATGAAGATCCTCGCACCCAGCATCTCCAGCCGCTCGGTGTTGGCGCTGGCGCGGGCGTCGGAACCCTGCACCGTATAGCCGACCCGCAGCATGATCTCGGCGATGCCGCTCATGCCGATACCGCCGATGCCCACGAAGTGGACGGGGCCCAGGTCAAAGGGGGTGGGCCTGCGCCGGTTCATCGTCCGCGCCCCTCCGCGGCCACGGCTTCGACCAGGTCGGCCAGCCGCTCGGCGGCGTCCGGTCGCGCCAGGCTGGCGGCGCCGGCGGCCATGCGGGCCAGCCGGTCGGGGTTTGCCAGGATCTTGACGAGGGCGGTGGACATGGCCTCGACCGTCAGCTGGTCCTCCCGGGCGACCACCGCCCCCCCGGCCTCGGCCATCACGCGGGCGTTCTGGCCCTGGTCGTCGTCCAGCGCCACGGCGAGGGGGACCAGTATGGCGGGGCGGCCGGCGATGGCGAACTCGCAGACCGATCCGGCCCCGGACCGGCCGATCACCAGGTGGGCGGCCTTCAGCCGGCCCGCCATGTCCCGGAAGAAGGGGGCGATCTCGGCCTTCACATTGGCGTCGGCATAGACCCGGCGGGCGAAGTCCAGGCTCTCCTGCCGCGTCTGCTGCTGGACCTCGAGCCGGAACCGCAGATCCTCGGGCAGGGCGGCGATGGCCGCGGGCATGAGCTCGGAGAGCAGGCGCGCGCCCTGGCTGCCGCCGGTGATCAGGAGACGGATCGGTCCGGTCGCGCCCGGCGGATCGTAAGGGGTCCCGGCAATGGCGCGGATCTCGGCCCGGACGGGGTTGCCCACCACCACGGCGCGCTCGGCCACGCCGGGGGGCGCCTTCTGCAGGATGGGAAAGGCGCAGGCTACGGCGCGGACCCGGCTCGCCAGCCGCCGGTTGGCCCGGCCCATGACCGCATTCTGCTCATGCAGCACGGTGGGCCGGTTCTGGGTCAGGGCGGCGAGGAGGCCGGGCGCCGAGGGATAGCCGCCGAAACCGACCACCACGTCCGGCCTGATCTCGCGGAAGGCGGCGCGGGCCTGCAGGACGCCGGCGAAGATGGCGAGGCCGGCGCGGGCCATGCCGATCAGGTCCCCGGGCCGGTAGCTCCGCGCCGACAGGCCGATCCTCTGCTCGGCGGGAAAGGTCTCGGCGAGGGCGGCCACACGTTCATCGCTGGCCAGCACGATGCGCCAGCCCCGGGCGATCAGGGCCTCGGCCAGGGCCTGGGCCGGGAAGAGATGGCCCCCGGTTCCCCCGGCGGCGACGACGGCGATCTTCTGCATGGGCGGGGTTTACGGGAGTCCCTGGGGATTGGGTAGGGGGCGCGCCGCGCCCCGGCGGAGGGGTCAGCCCTGGGCGTAGGCGCCGGGCCGGCGGCGGGTCAGGGCGAGGGCCAGGCCCAGGGTCAGGCAGATCGCCAGCATGGACGAGCCCCCGTAGGAGATGAAGGGCAGGGTCATGCCCTTGGTCGGGATCAGGTTCAGGTTCACCGCGATGTTGATCAGGACCTGTTCGCCGACCAGCACGAAGAGTCCCGCCGCAGCGACCTGCTGGAAGGGATCAGAGAGCTTCAGGGCGCGGTAGAGCCCCCGCACCACCAGGAAGCCGAAGAGGGTGATCAGGGCGAGGGAGAAGATCAGGCCGTACTCCTCCGCCGCCACGGAATAAATGAAGTCGGTGTGGAGGTCCGGGACGTGGCGCTTCATGACGCCCTCGCCCGGGCCCCTGCCCAGGAGGCCCCCGGCGGCGATGGCCTCGGCGGCGCGGTCGACCTGGTGGGTGTCGGCCGCCTCGGGGTTCATGAACCGGTCCACGCGGCTGGCGACGTGGGGGAACAGGAAGTAGGTCGAGGCCAGTCCGGCGATCGCCGAGACGCCCAGGCCCATCACCCAGGAGATCGGCACCCCCGCCATCCAGAAGGCGGCCCCGAAGGCCATGGTGATCAGGATCGTCTGCCCCACATCTGGCTGGATGAGCAGGAGGGCGACGGAGATACCGTAAAGGACGAAGGCGATGGTGACGCCGGGAACGCCCTGCCCCTTCTGGGCCTCGGCGAACATCCAGGCGACCAGCACGATCAGGGCGGGCTTCATGAACTCGGAGGGCTGAAGGGAAAATCCCCCCAGGTCGATCCAGCGCGTGGCGCCCTTGGCGCTGTACCCGATGAAGGGCAGGGCCGCCATGATCAGGATGGCGACGAGGTAGACGACGAAGGCGGTGCGGCGGACCCCGCGGTCGTCCAGCAGGGACGCCCCCAGGAGGATGGCGGCGCCCGCACCGGCGAAGACGCACTGGCGCAGGGCGAAGTGGAACGGATCGCCGAGGTTCATCCGCGCCGCCGCAGCCGGACTGGCCGCGAAGGACATCAGGACCCCCAGGACCAGCAAAACGGCCACCGCGCCCAGGAGCCACCTGTCCATGGTCCACCACCAGACGCCGATCGGAGACCGGTCGGAGCGGGCGAAGGCCTGGTGCGCGGGGTTCTGGCTCATGCGGTCAGGCCCCCGCCGCTTCGGTGTCGGCCAGCTCGAGGACGGCGCTCCGGAAGGCTTCGCCCCGGGCCTCGAAGTCTGCAAACTGGTCGAAGGAGGCGCAGGCCGGCGACAGGAGGACGATCCCGCCCTCCCCTGAGGCCTGGGCGTCGGCGAAGGCCTGGGCGACGGCGACCCGGAGGTCCCGGCAGTCCAGATAGGACGCCCGCCCCTCGAGGGCGCTGGCGAACTGGCCCGCAGCCTCACCTATGAGGTAGGCGCGCTTGATCCGTGGAAAGAGGTCGGCGAGGGAGTCGATTCCCCCGTCCTTGGCCCGCCCGCCCGTAATCCAGTAGACCTTCGGATAGCTGGACAGGGCCTGGCGGGCGGCGTCGCTGTTGGTGGCCTTGGAGTCATTTACGAAACGGACGCCCCGGATGTGGGCCACCGTCTCCATCCGGTGCGCCAGGCCGGGGAAGCTCAGCAGGCCTTCGGCGATCTCGGACACCGGCGCGCCCAGACCCCGGACGGCGGCGTAGGCGGCGGCGGCGTTCTGCCAGTTGTGGCGTCCCGGCAGCGAGCGGGCCCGGTTGAGGTCGGCCACCTGTACGGCGCGGTCGCCGGTGGCGTCATAGAGCATCCCCTGCAGGGCGTAGACCCCCCTGCCAATCGCCTTGGAGGCGGACACGGGGACGATGGTCCTGCGGTTGGAGGCGGTGACCTCCGTGCACAGCCTCTGGCCCCAGGGGTCATCGACTCCGATCACGGCGATGTCGCCCTTGTCCTGGTTCATGAGGATCCGCCGTTTGGCGGCGACATAGCCCTCCATCCCGCCATGCCGGTCGAGATGGTCGGGAGAGATGTTCAGGAGGATGGCGACGTCCGGCTTGAGGCTTGAGGTCAGGTCCAGCTGGTAGGAGGACAGCTCCAGGACGTAGACGGCCCCGCCGTGCATGTCCGGCAGGTCGAGCACGCCGACCCCGATATTGCCCCCGACCCGGGTGTCCCGTCCGGCCTGGGCGCAGAGGTGCCCGACCAGCGCCGTGGTGGTGGACTTGCCGTTGGTGCCGGTGATGGCGACGATACGGGGCCGCTTGTGGGCTGGCGCCAGGTTCACCGTGCGCGCAAAGAGTTCAATGTCGCCGAGGATCTCCACCCCGGCCTGCCGCGCCATACGGACCGTCCAGTGAGGCTCGGGATGGGTGAGGGGAACGCCCGGCGACAGCATCAGGGCGTCGAACCGGGACCATTCGGCGACCGAGAGGTCGACAATCTCCAGGCCTTCCGCCTGGGCGGAGGCGAGGCCCTGGGCCCGCTCGTCCCAGACGGCGACCTCCGCCCCGCCGGCGATGAGGGCCCGAGCCGCCGCCAGTCCGGTCCGGGCGAGCCCGAAGACGGCGACCGTCTTGCCTTCGAAGCCGCGAACCGGGACCAAGCGACCTTCCCTATCTCAGCTTCAGGGTGGCGAGGCCCAGGATGGCCAGCATCACCGAGATGATCCAGAAGCGGACGACGATGGTCGATTCCGACCAGCCGAGCTTCTCGAAGTGGTGGTGGATCGGCGCCATCAGGAAGATCCGCTTCCCGGTGCGCTTGAAGTAGGCGACCTGGATCATCACCGAGAGGGTTTCGGCGACGAACAGGCCGCCGATGATGGCCAGGACAATCTCGTGCTTGGTGGCGACGGCGGTGGCGCCGAGGGCGCCGCCAAGGGCCAGGGACCCGGTGTCGCCCATGAAGATCTTTGCAGGAGGGGCGTTGTACCAGAGGAAGCCCAGTCCGGCCCCGATCACCGCCCCGCAGAAGATCGCCACCTCGCCGACGCCAGGGACCACATGCAGTTGCAGGTAGGTGGCGAAGACGGCGTTCCCGACCAGGTAGGCGATCAGTCCGAAGGCCGCCGCGGCGATCATGACCGGCACGGTCGCCAGGCCGTCGAGGCCGTCGGTGAAGTTCACCGCGTTGGCCGCCCCGACGATCACGAAGGCGCCAAAGACCAGGTAGAACCAACCCAGGTTGATCAGGACATCCTTGAACACCGGGAGGGCGACGCTCGTGTAGAGGCCGGCGTCCGGGGCGGCCTGCCGCCCCCAGAGCACCATCATCAGGACTGCGGCGCCCGCCAGGAGGGCCTCGACCACCAGGCGCAGGCGCCCTGACACGCCCGCCGAACTCTGGCGTGTGACCTTGGCGTAATCGTCCATGAAGCCGAGCAGGCCGAAGCCGCCCGTGACCAGAAGGACCGCCCAGACATAGACATTCGAAAGATCGCACCAGAGCAGGGCCCCGGTGAACAGGCCGGCCAGGATCATCACCCCGCCCATGGTCGGCGTACCCGCCTTCTCGATAACGTGGCGCTCGATGCCCTCGTTGCGGATCGGCTGGCCCCTGCCCTGTCGGGCCTGCATCCACCGGATGAACCTCGACCCCATCAGGACCACGACGAGCTGGGCGGTGAAGAGCGCCATCCCGGTCCGGAAGGTGAGATATTTCATGAGGTTGAGGAGAGGCGCCTGAACGCCTGCAGCCATCGCCTGTTCGTACAGCCAATACAGCATCAGCCCGCCCCTCCGGCCCGGGAGTCCAGCGCGCGTAGCGCTTGGGCGATCCGCCCCGCCCGCGACCCGTTGGACCCCTTGACCATGACCAGATCCCCGGGCCCCACCGCCCCGGCGATCATCGGCGCCAACTCTGACGCCTCCACGGCGTAGCCGCCGCGCCGAGTCGAAGGAAGGGCGTCCCAGAGGGATTTCATCAATGGCCCGGAACAGAAGACCAGGTCGATCCCGGCGTCAGCGATCGGGCGGGTCAGGTCCGCGTGGAACCGCGGGGCCTCGTCTCCAAGCTCCAGCATGTCGGTCAGGGCCAGGAGCCGACGCCCGCCGGCCTTGCGGGCCCCAAGGGAGGCGATGGTCGCCGCCATGGAAAGCGGGTTGGCGTTGTAGCTCTCGTCGATGAGGGTGAAATCGCCGCCACCGGGCAACCGGACCTGACTCTCCGCCCCGCGCCCGGGCAGGGCGGCGAAGGCGGAAAGGGCGTCCACTCCGTCCTCGCGGGACACATCCAGGGCCTCGAGCAGGAGCAGGACGCACAGGGCGTTCAGGCCCCAGTGGGCGCCCGTCTGGGGCATGGTGAAGTCCAGCAGCCGGCCATCGATCTCGGCCCGGATGACGCCGCGGCCGGCGTCGACCCGGAAATCAAGCAGGCGGGCGTCCGATCCCTCGGCCCTTCCAAAGCTGCGGATCGCCAGCCCCCGGGCCCGGGCCCGGGCGGACAGGCAGCCGAACCAGCGGTTGTCGGCGTTCAGGACGGCCAGGGCGCCGGGCGCCGCCCCGTCGAAGATCTCGGCCTTGGCGCGAGCCACGCCGGTCTCCCCATCGGGGAAGTTCTCGACATGCACGGGCCCGACGGTGGTGATCGCCGTGACGTGGGGGCGGACCATCCCGGACAGGGGCGTGATCTCATCGGCGTGGTTCATGCCGATCTCGAAGACGGCCCGTTCGGTCTCCTCGGGCATGCGCGCGAGGGTCAGGGGAACGCCGATATGATTGTTGTAGCTCTTGACCGAAGCGTGGGCGCGACCCGCCAGGGCCAGCCCGGCCGCCACCGCCTGGGTGACGCTCGTCTTGCCCACGGACCCGGTCACCGCGCCCCGGCGCGCGTCCACCGCCCGCTCCCGGGCCGCGAGGGCCAGGGCCTGAAGGGCCAGGAAGGTGTCGCCGACCAGGACGTGAGGCGCCTCGACCGGGCGGGAGGCCAGGACTCCGGAGGCCCCGGCCGCCATGGCCTGATCCACGAAGTCATGGCCATCCCGCGCCCCGCCCAGGGCGACGAAGAGATCCCCAGGCTCCAGGGTCCGGGTGTCGATGGAGAGGCCGCGCACCTGGAAGGCGCGGGAGACCTTGCCCTGCGTCGCCCGGGCGATGGCGGCGGCGGTCCAGAGGGAGCGGCGGGTCATGGCCGACCGTCCAGGGCCGCGCGGGTCTCGGCCACGTCGTCGAAGGGATGCACCACCCCGGCGATGGTCTGGCCCTGCTCATGACCCTTGCCGGCCACGACCAGCACGTCGCCCTCGCACAGGCTGGCGACTGCGCTGCGGATCGCCTCACGCCGGTCGCCGATGTCCTCCAGGCCGACCCACCCGGCCCTCACTTCGGCGCGGATGGCGGCGGGGTCTTCGCTGCGGGGGTTGTCGTCAGTGACAATGGCCCGGTCCGCCAGCCGCGCCGCCAGTTCGCCCATGAGGGGGCGCTTGGTCCGGTCGCGGTCGCCGCCCGCCCCGAAAACGACGATCAGCCGCCCTGAAGCGTGGGGGCGCAGGGCCCTCAGCACCGTCTCCAGGCCGTCCGGGGTGTGGGCGTAGTCCACATAGGCCTCTCCGCCACGGGGACCGGATCCCACATGCTGGAGGCGGCCGGGCGCCCCGGTCAGGCGCTCGAGGGCCCCGAAGACGTCTTCCGGGGCCTCCCCGATGGCAAGTCCAAGGCCGGCGGCGGCGAGAGCGTTCATGGCCTGGAAGGCGCCCGCCAGAGGCAAGTCGACGCGCCAGGCCCGCCCGGCGTGCTCGAGGGTGAGCACCTGGCCGCCGGGCCGGGGCGTCCGTCCGGTAAGCCTCAGGTCCCGCCCCGCTTCCCCGAAGGTGATGAGGTCGGCGCCGGCCAGGGTCGCGGCGGCGGCGAAGGCGGGGAAGGCGGGCGAGTCCGCATTCAGGACCGCCGGCGCGCCCCGGGGCAGAAGGGTGTCGAACAGGCGAAGCTTGGCGGACTGATAGCTGGCCATGTCGCCGTGGTAGTCCAGGTGGTCCTGGGTCAGGTTCAGGAAGGCCGCAGCGGACAGGCGAACGCCGTCCAGCCGCCTCTGGTCGATGCCGTGGGAGGAAGCCTCGAGCGCAAGGTCGGTCACCCCCCTTCCGGCCAGATCGGCGAGAAGGGCGGCGACGTCGCCCGCGTCCGGCGTCGTCAGTCCGGGCGGCGTGAGCGCGACATCCTCCCGCCCCGGCTCGGACACCAGGACGCCGAGGGTTCCCATGCTGGCGGAGATCCGTCCTGTCGCCGTGGCGATCTGCCGGCGGAAGCCCGCGACAGAGGTCTTTCCGTTGGTCCCGGTGACGGCCACGACCACCTCCGGCTGGCGGCGGTGGAAGGCCGCGGCGGCCAGGGCGTAGGCCCTGCGGGGGTCTTCGCTGGCGATGACCGGGACATCCAGACCTGGCAGGTTGCGGCCGCAGAGCACCGCGGCGGCGCCGGCGGCCACGGCCTGGGGCGCGAAGTCGGCGCCGTCCCTGGCGACTCCGGGAAGGGCCGCAAAGAGGACGCCAGGGCCGACCCGGCGGCTGTCGGCGGTGACCCCGGTGATCTCCGGGTCGACCGGCAGGTCCCTGTGCAGGAGCTGGGACAGACGCACGAGGGTCAACGCTCTTGCAGGGCGGCGAGTTCGGCGGTGGCCGGAACCGGCTGGGCGGCCACCTGCTCGAACCGGCGGCTCACGCCAAGAAAGGGCGCGACACGGTCGATGACCTTGCCTGCCGTGGGCGCGGCGGTCAGGCCGCCTGTACGACCGCCGGACTCGGCGTCAGCGACCGGCTCATCGATGAGGACCAGCACGAGGTAGCGATCATCGCCAAGGGCGCCATCGGTAGGAAAGACCCCGGCGAAGGAGGCGAGCACCTTGTCCCGGACATACCGCCCGCCGATGACCTTCTCCGCCGACCCTGTCTTGCCGCCGACCCGAAGACCTGCGGCGTTGGCGCGGCGGCCCGAGCCCTCCAGCACGTTCCGGCGCATCAGGCCGAGCATCAGGCGGGACGTCTCCTCGCTGATGATGCGGCGCCCATCCGGGCGGGCGCCCGGCTGCATGGGCTGCACGGTCAGGGGAAGGTAGCGCCCCCCGTTCAGGACGGAGCCCAACCCCGCAGCCAGGGCGACCGGGGAGACCGAGATGGCGTGACCGAAGGACGCCGAGGCCACGGTGTTGGGATTCCACTCCCGGGGGAGGATGGGGCGGGCGGACTCGTTGAGCTCGATCGGGGCGGCGTGGAACAGGCCGAAGGCCTGGAAGTACTGGGTCATGGTCGGCCCGCCGACCGCCAGGGCGATCTGGCTGGCGCCGATGTTGGAGGACTTCAGGAAGATGTCTGTGGCCGTCAGGTCGTGATCGACGGCATGGAGATCCCGGATCACCCGCGACCCGATGTTCATCCCCTTGGTCGTATGAAAGACGGTCTCAGGGGTGATCTTGTGGGTGTCGAGACCCACCGCCAGGGTGAAGACCTTGAACGTCGACCCCATCTCGTAGACCGACGCCACAGCCCGGTTCCGCAGCTGGTCGGGCGTGGACCCGCCGGCGTGATTGGGATCGAAGGTCGGCCAGGACGACATGGCCAGGACTTCACCAGTCTGGACGTTGGTGATCAGGCCGACCGCGCCCTTGGCCTGCAGCCGCGTGGCGGCGGCGGACAGCTCGTCATCCAAGGCGGCCTGGACGCGCATGTCGATGGACAGCGGGGTGGGTTGGCGGTCGCCGGCGCCAGCGCGGATACGTTCATTCAGGGCGCCCTCGGCCCCGGCCAGGCCCTCGCCGCCGGTGTCGGAAAAGCCGATCAGGTGGGCGCCGGCGCCGCCGAGGGGATAGACCCGGCGCGGCTCTCTCTCGAACACAACCCCGGGAAGACCCAGGTCGTGGACCCGGTCCCGTTCAGCGGGCGACAGCGGACCCGCCAGGAAGGTGCGCCGCGACGCCGCCATCGCGCGGTCGAGCCGCGTGACGGACAGGTCGGGGAGGGCCTTGATCAGGCCCGCACGGGTCTCTGCCCGGTCCCAGACGTCCCGGGGGTCCAGGTAGAGGGTGTAGAAGGGCAGGTCCGCAGCCAGGAGGGCGCCGCGACGGTCCACCAGGGGGGCACGCCCGGGCCCGGACCCGCCGCCGGCGCCTGTGGCGACGTCCAGGCCCGGGAAGATGGCGAGGCGCGTGGCCCCCACCGCGAGGCAGAGGAAGCCGGCGACGAAAACGGCGAGGACCACGAAGATGCGGATGCGGGCGTCGTTCTCCGCCCGACCGGACGCGCGGGCCTTCTCGAAGGCGCGCTCCAGGCTCCAAAGCCACGCCTTGATCCATCTCCAGCCAGGAGCGGGCAGGCCCGGATGCGTCAGGCTCATGGCTTTGGCTCCTGGGAGGCGGGCGAGGCCGTGTCTTCCTCAGCCACTGCGGAGGTCTCGGTTTCCAAGGCGGCCGGGAGCCCCGGCGCGGCGACCACGAGAAGCTGGGGCGTGGCGGGCGCCGGCGCCTGCAGGGCGTCAGCCAGGCCCTGGGGGGTGATCTCCCGGGCAGAGGCCACCGGGGCGAGGCCGGCGTAGGACCGGGCCATGGCGGCCAGGCGCTCGGGACGCTCAAGATGGGCGACCTCGGCCTCGAGAAGGACAATGCGGTCCTGCTCCTCGGCGATCTGGCGCTCTGCAGCGGCGATCTGGCCGCGCTCACCCCCAGCCATGGTCTTGGCGAGGTAGACGCCGAGGATCAGGCCCAGGAGGCAGATGAACAGGACGACATCCACGGTTCGGAACCCGAGGATCCGGCGATCCAGGAGGGTCATGCCGCAGCCCTCCAGAGAGGCGCAGCCGTCCGCTCAACGGCGCGAAGCCTGGCGGATCGGGCCCGTGGGTTCGCCGCGGTCTCCGCCTCCGACGGGGGCGTCGAGCGCACGGACAGGAGGGTGAAGCTCGGATCGGCCCCACGGGGCGCTTCCGGCGCATGGCGCGATCCGCCCGGGATCCGGCCGGAGCGTTCCGCAAGGAAGCCCTTGACGATCCTGTCCTCAAGGGAATGGAAGGTCACCACGGCCAGCCGGCCCCCAGGCCGCAGGATACGCTCGGCGGCGACGAGGCCGGCCTCCAGCTCGGCCAGCTCGTCATTGACGGCGATCCGGAGCGCCTGGAAGGCGCGGGTGGCGGGATGGACGCGGGCGCCCCGCCGTCCGCCCAGGGCCCGCTCGATGACCTCTGCAAGGTCCGTGGTCCGGGTGAAGGGGGTGGTCTCGCGGCGGCGGGCGATGGCCGAGGCGATGCGGCGGGACTGCCGCTCCTCGCCGTAGAGCCAGAAGATGCGCGCCAGGTCGGCGGGTTCCCTGGTATTGACCAGGTCCGCCGCCGTGGGCCCGCCGTCGCCCATGCGCATGTCCAGCGGACCATCCCGAAGTAAGGAGAAGCCGCGCTCCGCCTCGTCCAGCTGCATGGAGGATACGCCCAGGTCGAGGGCGACCCCGTCCACGGCGGAGGCTCCCAGGACCTCAGCCATGGTCGAGAAGGGTGCAATGACCAACCGGAAGTCGGGACCGAGTCCCTCGGCGAAACGGGCGGCGGAGGGATCCCGGTCGAAGGCGGTGACGCGGGCGCCGGCGGCGAGGAAGGCCCGGGCGTAGCCTCCGGCCCCGAAGGTCCCGTCCACGACATGCCGGCCGGGCGCCGGAATGATGGCGGCGACCACCTCGTTCAGCAGGACGGAGAGGTGGGGCGCGCTCATCCCTGCATACCCGAGCGCTGGCCCCTCTGAGCGGCGCGAAGCTGGGCCAGCCCCTCGCGGGCCAGCTCCCTCTGGACGGCCCGGTGCGCCTGGAAGGCCTCGCGCTCCCAGATCTGGAAACGATCGCCAAGTCCCACCACGACCACCCAATCGCTCAGGCCGAAGGCGTCGCAGAGCGTTTCCGGAAGCGTGATCCGGCCGGCCGTGTCGAAGCTCAGCCGCGCCATGCCGCCAAGGACGGAGGTCTCCAGGGCCGAACGCAGGGGATCGCCGAACTCCAGCTCCTCGATGACGCCGAGGTAGCGCTCGAACAGGACCTGCCCCCCGCCCTCGATGCAATCGGCCTCGATGGAGGGAAAGCAGACCACCCCGTCGAAGGGACCCGAGACCGCGGCGCGGAACTCCTGCGGCACGACGATGCGCCGCTTGGCGTCCAGCTGTTTCTCGAACGTCGAGATGAACATCCCGCAGCGTCCTGTCCTGCGCCCCCTCGGGCCGCGCCCTTGCCGATCCCGGAGCGACGCCGGCCACGACCGAAGTCGCGGGGAAAGGAGCCTGTCCAGGGTTCAAATGGGCTATCATGGGATCGAATGGGAAACAATGACTCTGACTGCCAATACTAAGTATTCTCAGCTGATTTCCCTTCAAATATGGTTAATTTCCACTGCCTCTCCACAGGCCATACAGAGAACCATTGCCCGGAAGCCGTGGGAGGGCCGGACATCTGTTGATAAGTGCGGTTTCGGGGGCGGATGGAAACCAGACGGCCTGTAAGCCGGGTTCTGTGCCGCCCGCCGGAGCGGGCGCGGCGATCATTCCTCTGGACCGCCCATTGCTGGACGGTTCTCGCGACCTACCCGGACCCCTGGGCCTGCGACAGCCCTGCCGGATCGCTCCGGCGCGAGGTCCCTATTCGGTCTTGCTCCTGGCGGGGCTTGCCATGCCGTCCCCATTGCTGGGTCCGCGGTGCGCTCTTACCGCACCCTTTCACCCTTGCCCCGGCCGCAGCCGGGGCGGTCTGCTCTCTGTGGCGCTGTCCCTGGGGTCGCCCCCGGCGGGCGTTACCCGCCGCCATGTCGTAGTGGAGCCCGGACTTTCCTCCCCCGCCCCGAAGGACAGGAGCGACCGCCCGGCCGTCTGGTTCCGTTTGCAGAAGTGGCCCTCTGCGGGGCCGGCGTCAATCCGCGAGCCGGGCGAAGACCAGCTGGTCCCAAGCCTGGCCCTTCCAGTAACCCCGCCGGGCGAGGACGCCTTCCTGCTGGAACCCCATCCGCCTGAGCAGGGCGCAGGACCGTTCGTTCCCGACCGTCACCATGGCCTCGAGGCGCAAGAGGCCGAAATCCGCAAAGCCCCGCGCGATGATCGCCGGGAGGAGAGTCGACATGACGCCCCTCCCCCACTGGTCGCGGGCGAGGTCATAGGCGATCTCGCCCCAGCGCCCCCGGCTGCGCTCGATCCGGTTGAAGCCCACCGTCCCGATCAGCCGCCCCTCTCCCGCCCGCCGGACGCCCCAGCGCACGCCCAGCCCCTGCGCCGCCTGGGCCTCCGCCCAGTCGATGATGTCGAGGGCCTCGAACTCTGTCTCCAGCGGCTCGATGTCCATGAAGGCGCAGACCTCGGGGTCGGAGAAGAGGTCCAGCAGGCCCCCAGCATCAGCGTCGGACAGGGCGCGCAGCTCGAAGCCGTCGACCTCGGGCGGATCGGTGATCATCCTCCGGCCAGCCGCAGGAGGGCGATCAGGCGGGCGCGGGTCAGGCCATCGGCCACGCCGTCGAAGCGGCTCTGCACCCAGTGTCGCTGGAAGGCCGAGACCACCTCCCGCGTGGCGGCGTCGAAGCGTCCGGTGGGCGCGCAGGCATAGCCCAGCCGCGTCAGGCCGGCCTGGAAGGCGAAGACGGCCGCCCCCTCCTCCCCCTCCGCCAGGGGCGCGCCGGGCGCCGGCGGGGGCTCGACCCACAGGCCATGCCCCGCCGCCGCCAGGCGCTTCCAGGGGAAGCGCTCCCCCGGGTCCTGCCTGCGGGCCGGGGTGACATCGGAATGGGCGACAATGTCGTCGTCGGCGATGGTCCAGCGGCTGCGGATGTCGGTCACCAGGGCGATGACGGCCGCGACCTGGGGCTCGGGGAAGTCGCGATAGCCGAACTCATGACCGGGATTGACGATCTCGATCCCGATCGAGCGGCCGTTGATGTCCCTCTCGCCCTTCCAGGACGCCACGCCGGCGTGCCAGGCCCGCCGGGCCTCATCCACCATGCGGAAGACCCGGCCGTCCTCCTCGACCAGGTAGTGCGCGCTGACCCGCCCGCCGGGCGTGGGGTCGCGCAGCCGCTCCAGGGCGGCCTCGCCGGTCTGCATGCCGGTATAGTGCAGGACGATCATGTCCGGCGGGGCGGTCCGGGCGTCGAAGTTCGGCGACGGGGCGTCGATGTAGTCCATGGCCGGGAGGCTAGGGCCAATCGGCGGTGGCCGCATCCGGATTTTGGCGAGGGTGGCGCTCCCTGCTGCGGGGGATCAGGGCGGTGTCAGCTTGGATGCCGTTGTCGCCCTCCGGCCCGCTGCGCGGCCCACCTCCCCCTGGGGGGAGGAATTGGGGCGGTCGGTCAGGCGCCCTGGCCACGACCGAAGAGGAGGACCAGACGGGCCAGCTGATTGAAGCGGAAGGCAATGACCAGGACGCCGGCCATGGCGAGGGCCGCCCCCAACGCCATCCGCAGGTCAACCACGTCGCCGGTGAAGACCACCCCCAGGGCGATGGTGAAGATGGGCGTCATCAGGGTCAGGGGCGAGACCAGGGTCGCCTCGTAACGCTGGATCAGGGTGTAGTAGAGGGTGTGGGCCAGCACCGAGACGACGAGGCCCGAGAACAGGACGGCGGCCCCCAGGGCCCAGGGGTTGGCCACGGTCACGGCCGCCTGGCCCGTCTCGAAGGACAGGGTGTAGGCCAGGGTGGGGATCACCGAGGTCAGGCCGACCCAGGCTTGGAACTGCAGGGGCTTCACCCCCTCGATCTGCTTCATCAGCACGGCGCCGAAGGACCCGATCACCGCCGAGGCCACGACAAACAGAAGACCCGCGGACATATGCAGGCCGTCCGGGTTCCACATGACCAGCACCACGCCCGCCAGGGTCATGGCCGTGCCGGCGATCCGCCGGGCGTCGAGCCGCTCGCCCAGCAGGAACCAGGACAGGACCGCCGTGATGGGGACGCCCAGCTGGCTGACAATCGCCACCGCCGAGGGACTGGCGGTCTCAAGCGCGAAAAAGACCAGGGCGAAGGTCCCGCAACCCATGCACAGACCCACCAGGATCATCCGCCAGAGGGGCCGGGGAACGTTGCGCAGCCAGGGCCAGACCACCGCCAGCACCACCGCGAAGCGCAGGGCCGCATAAAACATGGGGGGCGCGTGGAGATTGGCGATGACCAGCTTGGAGATGATCGAGTTGGCCGCCCAGATCAGGCAGACCAGCGTCATCAGGCCAAAGTCGCGTGGGGTCATGCCGGGGCTTTCGCCCGCTTCGGGGCGCAGGGCAACGCCTTTCCTCCCCGGCCGCCGACTTGTCAGCCGCCGGCGGCTAGGCGAGGCTGGCGCAAACGGAGGCGCAGATGAGCGGACCCTTTCTCGGACCCGACGTGAAGGAGCTGGGCGCGGCCTGGATCGACCCCTCGGCCAGGCTGTTCGGCGAGGTCGAGATTCACCCCGGCGCCTCGGTCTGGTGCAACGTGGTGGTCCGCGCCGAGAGCGACCGGGTGGTGATCGGCCCGCGGGCCAACATCCAGGACTTCGTGATGATCCACGTGGGCGCGGGGACCGGGACCTTCGTGGGGGCCGACTGCTCGATCACCCACCACGTGACCCTGCACGGCTGCGACATCGGCGAGGCCTGCCTGATCGGCATCGGCGCCACCCTCATGGACGGCTGCCGGATCGGCGCGGGGTCCATCGTGGCCGGCGGCGCCTTCCTGAAGGAGGGGACGGTGATCCCGCCCTGCTCCATCGTCATGGGGTCTCCGGGCGCGGTGACCCGCACCCGGGACAACACCCTGGCGAACCGGCTGAACGCCTTTCTTTACCGGCGGAATGCGGAAGCCTACGCGACCGGGGACTACCGTCTCTGGTCCACCGAGGGCTTCCGCGCCGAAATGGCCGCCGAGCGCGCGCGCCTGGCGGCCGAGCTTCAGGCCGCCGCGCCGAGCGACAGGGTCTCGTAACGCGCCAGGTGATGGTCGGTGGAGCCGAACAGGCCCTCGATCATGGTCGCGCGCTTGAAGTAGTGGCCGATAGCCATCTCGTCCGTCACGCCCATGCCGCCGTGCAGCTGGACGGCGTTTTGCCCCACGAACTTGCAGGCCTTGCCGATCTGCACCTTGGCGGCCGAGGCGGCCTTGGCCCGCTCGGCGTCGCTGTCAGACAGGCGGATGGTGGCCATGTAGGTCATCGAGATCGACTGCTCGAGCTGGATGAACATGTCGACCATGCGATGCTGCAGCACCTGGAAGGAGGAGATCGGCACGCCGAACTGCTTGCGCTGCTTGGTGTACTCAACCGTGCCTTCCTGCAGGCGGCGCAGGACGCCGCAGGCCTCGGCGCAGGTGGCGGCGATGGCCTCGTCGATGACCTTCTCGACCAGGGGCAGGGCCTCCCCCTCGCCGCCGATCCGGGCCTCTGCGCCCAGGACGACGTTCTCGAAATAGACCTCCGAGGCGCGGAAGCCGTCGACGGTGGGATAGTCGCGGGTGGTCACACCCTTGGCGGACTTCGGCACGATGAAGACCGAGATCCCGCCGGCGTCGCGCTGGCCGCCGCCGGTGCGGGCGGTGACCACCAGGTGGGTGGCGTAGGGCGCTCCCACCACCACGGCCTTGTGGCCGTTCAGGACATAGCCCGCGCCATCCTTGCGGGCGGTCGTCTTCAGGTCGCGAATGTTGTAGCGGCCCTGCGGCTCGGCATAGGCGAAGGCGAAGATGGCCTTGCCGGCGATGATCTGGCCGATCAATTCCTCGGCGCCGGCCGGGGCGCCGTGCTTCAGGAAGCCGCCGCCGATGACCACTGTACCGAGATAGGGCTCGACCACGAGGGCTTTGCCCAGCTCTTCCATGACCACCATGTTCTCGGTGTAGCCGCCGCCCAGGCCGCCGAGGGCCTCGGGGAAGGCCGCCCCCAGGATGCCCAGCTCATCGGCGAAGGCGCTCCAGACGTCCGGCCGCCAGGAGGGCTCGCGCCCCAGGGCCGCCCGGCGCTGGTCGAAACCATAGTTGTCCGCCAGGTAGCTCGCGATCGTGTCGCGGAGCATCGACTGTTCTTCGGTGAAGCTGAAATCCATGTTCGTCCCGCCCGGGGCCGCAGCCCCTCCTGAATGTCCCTAGGGTGTTTTAGAGGCCCAGCACCATCTTGGAGATGATGTTGCGCTGGATCTCATTGGAGCCGCCATAGATCGAGGTCTTGCGGCCGTTGAAGTAGTCGCCAGCCAGGCCCAGGGCATGGTTGGGGCCAATGCCGGAGTTGTGGCCAGCATCGCCCAGGAAGGGGGCGCCGTAGTGCCCGGCGGCCTCCAGGGCCAGTTCCTGCAGGCGCTGTTGGATCTCGGTGCCCTTGATCTTAAGGATCGAGCTCTCCGGGCCCGGCCCCTTGCCGCTGGACTCGCCGGCCAGGGTGCGCAGCTCGGTGAACTCCAGGGCGGTGAGATCGATCTCGAGCTCAGCCACCTTGCGGCGGAAGAAGGCGTCCTGGATCAGGGCGCCGCCGGCGTCGGACAGCTCGGTGGAGGCCATCTGGCGCAGGCGCTCGAGGCCGCGCTTGGAGCGCGCCACCCCGGCGATGCCGGACCGCTCGTGGGCCAGCAGGGCCTTGGCGCAGGTCCAGCCCTGGTTCTCGTGGAAGACGCGGTTCTCGACCGGCACCTTTACGTTGTCGAGGAAGACGTCGTTGACCTCGTGGCCGCCTTCCAGCGTGGTGATGCGACGCACCGAGATGCCCGGGGTCTTCATGTCGATGAGCAGGAAGGAGATGCCCGACTGCGGCTTGGCGTCGGGATCAGTGCGGACCAGGAAGAAGCCCCAGTCGGCATGCTGGCCCAGGGTCGTCCAGGTCTTCTGGCCGTTGACGATGTAGTATTCCTTCCCGTCGTCGCCGGTGACGCGCTCGGCGCGGGTCTTGAGGCTGGCGAGGTCAGAGCCCGAACCCGGCTCGGAATAGCCCTGGCACCACCAGACGAGGCCGTCGCGGATACCCGGGAGAAAGCGCTGCTTCTGCTCCTCGGTGCCGAAGGTATAGAGCACAGGCGCCAGCATGGAGACGCCGAAGGGCATGACGCCGATGGTGTCGGCCCGGGCCTGCTCCTCGGACCAGATGTACTTCTGAGTGGGCGTCCAGCCCGTGCCGCCCAGCTCCACCGGCCAGGAGGGGACCGCCCAGCCCTTCTGGGCGAGGATCCGGTGCCAGGAGAGATAGTCCTCCTTGCCCAGAGTCTCATCGCGTTCCTGCTTCTCGCGCAGCGCCCTGGGATAGTTTTCGGCGATGAAGGTGCGGACCTCCAGGCGGAAGGCGTTGTCCTCGGGGGAGAAATCCAGGTTCATGAGAAAGCTCCGGCGTCTGGCGCGGAAATACGCGCCGTTCCGTCGCTCCACATAGGTGAAGGAGCCCGGATTGAAAAGCGGCGCGTCCCCATGACGTAGGGGCAGTCGCCTTCCGCACCGCCGCCGGGACCGCCGGCTGCGCCGGGGGCTTGCCGCAGCGGGGCTGGCGGGCCCAATATGCGGCCTTGCTATTCTCCAGGCGACAGAAGCTCCGTCGCCGCCGGACAGGCCCCTCCCCATGCGCACGCCCTGCATCAAGATCTGCGTCGTCGATGGAGAAAGCGGCCTTTGCATGGGCTGCTACCGACGCCTGAACGAGGTCGCAGGCTGGTCGAAGATGACGCCTGAGGCGCGAGACGCGGTCATGGCGGAGCTGCCGTCGCGGGTGACCCTGATCCGCCCGGAGAAGCGGGACATGTTCTCGTGAGGACATGGCCTCACGCTCCTGACAGACCCGGACTCTGACAGGGGAGAACAGGCGCCATCTCCTCGCGGCGCTGGCCGCCCAGACGGCCGAAAGCGACGAGATCCGCTTCGGCCCCCTCTGAGGTCGACCGCCGTCCGGCGATGTTCATAACCGGCTAACCATCCTCGACTAGCCTTGGCGCGTTGGAACGGGTTCCGGAGACGCAGAGGCCATGCACAGGAAGGCGATGATCGCCCTGGCCTCCGCCATCGCGGCCGTGGCCGCCGGCCAGGCCGTCCTGACCCTGGCGCCCGGCGTGCGCGCCTCCTCGGCGGTCCTTCCGCCGGCAGCGGCCCCCTCTCCGAGCCCCGCCGCCGTAGCGATGGGCAAGGACGGGCATTACTGGGCGCAGGTCCAGGTCAATGGCCAGTCCGTCCGCATGCTGGTCGACACCGGCGCCACAGTTGTCTCCCTCACCGCCGCTGACGCCCGCCGCGTGGGCCTCGATCCCGACGCCCTGACCTACGGCCTGAAGGTGGCGACCGCCGCCGGTGAGGCCCGGGCCGCCCGGATCACCCTGGCCTCCGTGGGGGTGGATGGGGCGGTGGTGCGGAATGTCGACGCCCTGGTCCTGGACCGGGATACCGACGCCTCACTGCTGGGCATGAGCTATCTGCGCCGGCTCTCCGGCTTCGAGGCCACGCCCCAGGCCCTGCGCCTCCACCCCTGATCCGGACACCTCCGCCAGGGCGCGGCGGATGACCTCCGTCCCCGCCCCGGGCCTGACCGACTCCACCGTCAGGATGCGCCGCCAGGCCCGCGCCCCGCGCCGGCCCTGAAACAGGCCCAGCATGTGCCGGGTCATGGCGGCCAGGGAAACACCCTCGGAAAGCCGCGCGTCCACATAGGGCAGGTAGGCCTCCACCGCCGCCTCCGGCGTGACGGGAGCCCCCTCCCCGAAGATCCTTGCGTCCACCTCGCCCAGCAGGCCGGGGTCATGATAGGCGGCGCGCCCCAGCATGACCCCGTCGAAGTCCGCCAGCAGGGCCTCAGCCGCATCCAGGCCACCGATCCCGCCGTTCAGCACGATGGTCAGGCCGGGCCGGTCCCGCTTCAGCCGCCGGACAAGGTCGTAGTTCAGGGGCGGGATGTCCCGGTTCTCCTTGGGCGACAGGCCCTTCAGGATCGCCTTGCGGGCATGGACGATGAAGGTGTCGACGCTTGCGGCGGCGCAGGCGTCCACCAGGGAAAAGAGGCTGGACTCCGGGTCCTGGTCATCCACCCCGATCCGGCACTTCACCGTCGCCGGGACTGAAACCGCCTGCCGAATGGCGGCCATACAGTCGGCCACCAGGGCCGGCTCCAGCATCAGGCAGGCGCCGAACCGGCCCGACTGCACCCTATCGGATGGACAGCCGACGTTCAGGTTGATCTCGCGATAGCCGAAGTCCTCGCCGATCCGCGCCGCCGCCGCCAGCTCGCCCGGATCGCTGCCGCCCAGCTGAAGGGCCACGGGGTGCTCGGCCGCATCGAAACCCAGCAGCCGGTCGCGGTCGCCATGCAGCACGGCGGCGCTGGTCACCATCTCGGAATAGAGAAGGGCGCGCCGGCTCAGCACCCGGTGGAAGGACCGGCAGTGACGGTCCGTCCAGTCCATCATCGGGGCGACTGATAGACGGAACCCGCTGTATTTACTGGACTTTTCTTCAGGTTTGGGCATATTTTTGGGGGCTAAAACGTCGTGCGGATTTTGTTGTATTTTCAGGGTTTCTTGCGGGTTCTGACGCGCCCGGTACGTCAATGACGTACTGGACACGCTCATGACGTACCGCAGCCATCGCGTCATGCAGTTCATGACGTACCGCGGGCCGCTTGCCAACGTCCGACGACAGCGCCAAGCGGCTGTGTAGCCGCGTTAAGAGATACGGTTCCGTCGGACCGTCGAATTCAGCGTCAGAGCCCCAGCGAACACTCAGACACTCGCCCCCAAATCGCGAAGCGCGAGTTGCGGACTTCAAGCATGACTCCAGCGCTTCCAATCGCTCCACCCTGGAAGCCTGACAGACGCGGGCGCGAGGAATTATCCTCCGTTTTGGTTGAGCTATGGTACACCTGCCAACTCAGGGGGGAGTTGAATGATCACCGAGGAAAGCGTTCGGCGAGCGATCGATCACTTGGGCGCGCTGGGCGATACCGACCTCTTTCCGCGTCTGCCCGAGATGCGCTGCTTCCTTGAGCGCCCCGGCACGATCGCAAAAGACTGCGCAAAGCTAAATATCGGACAGTATACGCCGAGCAGCTCCATTGAAACCCTAACCCCTAAGTCTTGGCTTGGCTTCCGCATCGCTCATCAACTAACGGCTTCTGATAACGTTATATATCTTGCCGCACTTCTCGATTGCGCACCTCATCTTGAGGCCGCTCGCCTTCCCAAGGATAGCAATGAAGCATTCGCCTATCGATACATGGAAGGCGACTCGATCAGGGTCTTTGAACCAGGTCGAAGTTATCACCAGTGGCTCGCCCACCTGACCGACTTCGGCGGGCCAGAGAACCCGTTTGCCGAGGATCGGCCGGCAATAGCCACCGACATTTCCGACTTCTACCAGCGCATTTACTTTCATCGCATTGAGAATGTACTTCAAGATGCCGGATGCCCAAAGGGGCCTTCCGATCTGATCAAGAAGATCATCAAGACCACCCGTGCGCGCCAATCTTATGGCTTACCCGTGGGAACAACCGCCTCCCGCATGCTTGCGGAGTGCGTGCTGAACGACACTGATATGTTCCTCAGGAACATGGGGCTGAGCTTCACGCGCTACGTCGATGATTTCCGCATCGCGGTGCCACCTGGGATGGAGGCACACTCGATCCTTTGTCGCCTGGCCGAACACCTGATGGTTACAGAAGGTCTGTCGCTTAACGTCACAAAGACTAAATTAACAAGCGTTAGAGATATTGAGAGAAGCTCAAAATCTCGCCTGCAGGACGTATTCACGTCGGCCGAGATGGAAAAAATGCAGGCTTTCATTACGCTCAGTTATGGTGATGACGACGATCCGAAGGACGAAGATCTAATCTTCAATCCGTTTTTGTCCGCGGAAATCCTCCACAAGCGACTGGATGACATAGGCGACAAAAAGGGAATTGATCTTTCGCTGTTCAAAGCAATCCTTCGGGCGTTGCGTTTCCTCCAAGATATAGATCCGATGCATCTCATCGATAAACATGTAGACCTACTCTACTATGTTCCACGCGAGTTCTGCCTGGTGCTCAACGCCGCATCAAAGCAAGAAGGTTTTCCATCCGAACCTGTGAAGAAGCGTGTGATCGAGCTGCTCACCATGCCGCCATATGCGGACCTTGCCTACGTCCGCTCTTGGTTACTTAACCTATTTGTCGACGGCACGTTGCCGGTTTCACTCGTGGACTGGAACGGTTACAACTTCAATCGAAGTGTTATCGAGCGGCGATCGCATCTCTTTTTGCGAGGCCTCGCAAATGATCGGTCCTATTTTCGGGCGCTAAAAACGCAACTTGGCTCGCTCAGCGAGTGGGATAAGCCCGCCGCACTGATGTCGGCGATGTGCTTACCATTTGAGGAGTACAAAACCTGGCTTGCTAGCGCAGTTCATCAACTCGCGACGCCCTTTGCCGCCACTTACACGGCATGGCTGTGCGAAAACCACGGCAAGCTTTTCCAGCTACTTTCCGAGCCGCATCAACCTGTTTGCACTAGCCTCTAGCACCGCTCCGGCAGTTTCCCTGCGTTTGACGGATGCGGATGGGGCAATGCGGGTCCGTCCCGTCCATTATGACGATCCGGGCGCGGTCACATCGGTACGTCATGCAGTACGTCACTCGCCGAGAAACGCCTTAGATTTCAGAGCCCCTCGCTCAGTCCATCATCGGGGCGACGGAGAAGCGGTGGGCCTGCGTGTTCATTCCCGTCCTGCGATGTCGCGATCCATCCGGAGGCGAGCGCCGCCGCACTAGATCAGCCGCCGGGCCGATGCAAACGGGAATCCCAGGAGGGTCCCAGCGCCCTACGCCGCCGGCAGCCCGATCCGGTGCTGGATGAACCCCGTCCGCAGGGCGACCTTGTCGTAGAGGGCGATGGCCGTAGCGTTGTCCTCGCGGGTCAGCCAGTAGACGCGACTGGCGCAGTGACTCTCCTTGCAACCTGCTCTCGAGTCCGGAAGAGCTGGCCATCAGGGAGCCAAATTTTCACGGGCTGCGCGATGAAGGCCCAGACCGTCTCCTTGAGCCTTGCTTCGCCATTGAACAAGTGGCCCTGGTGACGGGCCACAAAGACTGGAAGATTTTTCAGATCTGTTCGCACCAAAAGCCAGAGTCCCTGCATGCCATCGCCGCGTCGAGTGCGGCATGATGACGCCCTTGAAAACTATAGCTCTTGGAGCTACATTTTTTGGGGTTTGTTAGACGATGAGCGTCTACAAGACCAAGGAGTTTTCGAGGTTCGCCCGCAAGGCGGATCTGAAGAGTGCGGATCTGCTTGATGCCGCCAAGGCTGTGGCGTCCGGTCAATGGGACGCCGACCTCGGCGGTGGCGTTTTCAAGCAGAGGATCGCCCGGGACGGCGGCGGCAAGTCCGGCGGCTTTCGGACGATCATCCTGTTCAAGGTCGGCGGACACAGTTTCTTCGTCCACGGCTTTGCCAAGAACGAGAAGGCGAACATTTCGCCCAAGGAACTCAAGGCGCTGAAGGCGTTGGCGGCCACCTTCCTGGCCCTCGACCTGAGCGCCATCGAGACGGCGAAATCCGCCGGTGAGATTGCAGAGGTTACGATCGATGACGAAGTCGGCAGGCAAGACTGAAGGCGGTATACTCGGGACGGTTCACAAGACCGCTGCCGGCCTGCATCGCGCCGGCGTCATCGACAAGGCGACCATGCGCGAGTTCGACGTCCTGTGCTTGACGCCGGTAACGCCTATGGGGCCGGAGGAAATCAGGGCGCTGCGGGAACGCGAGCAGGTCTCCCAGCCCGTGTTCGCCAGCTACCTGAACGTTCGCAAAGATGCTGTCAGCAAATGGGAGCGCGGCGAAAAACGACCTGACGGCCCTTCGCTGAAATTGCTGAACCTGGTGAAGTCGA
>Ga0315902_10000989_pt1 | contig 46527 bp, 36 predicted proteins | sample LakEriMetagenome_9_FD_203523 | JGI IMG/M metagenome (GOLD analysis project Ga0315902, IMG submission 203523) | Freshwater fungal communities from buoy surface, Lake Erie, Ohio, United States - Buoy 12 MA117 | ecosystem: Environmental > Aquatic > Freshwater > Lake > Lake biofilm | place: USA...
TTCCCGCCAGATGCCTCAGGACTGTCAGAGCGAATCGTCGAAGGGTGACCGCGACGCTCACCGGGTTGCCCGGAAGCCCGAACACCGGTTGCCCGCCCCTGCCCAGTCCCCCTAGCATCGGTTTGCCGGGACGGATCGGGATCCGATGGAACACCACCTCTCCGCCGGCGTCGATCAGAGCCTGGGGGACATGATCGGTGTCCCCCATGGAAACGCCACCGGTGAGGATCAGGGCATCGGCGTGTTGGAGCGACGAGGCGATTGCATCGGCTAGCCGATCGCGTTGATCGATCACCGTTTGTCGATGAAGCAGTTCCATCCATGCATGCCGCTTGGTCGCCTGAAGCAGGAAGGGGCCGTTGGAGTCTCGGATTTGCCAGGGGGCCGGTGTGGCGTCGATCGGCATGAGTTCATCGCCGGTGTTGAGAATCGCCAAACGGACGCGCCGGATCACCGATAGTTCCTGTTGCCCGGCGCCGGCTGCCGAAGCGAGGCTGGTCGCATCGAGTACTCTCCCCGCATCGACCAGTGGCCCATCTTTCTTCAGGTTCTCGCCTTGGAGTCGGATGTTCTCGTGGAGGCGTGGGGGCCGGAGGAGTCGACTGAGCCGAATGGTGGTTTGCGATTCCAGGGTGTCCTCGCGCCGTACCACCCACTGCGCCCCCTCTGGCACAGGGGCTCCTGTGAAAACCCGTATCGCCTGGCCTTTAGGAAGTGGAGGGGCAGGGGAGCCGGCGCGGACCGTGCCACACACATCGATCGGTTCCCCCCATGGCTCCTGATCGCCAGGCGATGCACTATCCCCAGGCGACTTCATCTGTTCCAGCCGTAAAGCGTAGCCATCCATCGCAGAGACATTCAATGCGGGGCTGTCGCGATCGGCAAGAATCGGATCGGCCAGGATCCTCCCGTAGGCTTGGTCCCAAGGCAGTCGCTCCTTCTCTGCCAGCGGCTTGATTTTGCCCAGCCACATCGCAATCGCATGGTCGGCCTGATGCATCGGTCTGGATGAGTCCATCGACCTGTCCTGTTGATGACGCGTGGGGGGAAAGCCATTTAGACGATTCGGATGGCCGGCTGACGGGATCCTTCGCCATCGATCACCACGCTGATTTGGTAGTCGGCATCGGTACCGACAGCTGCGAAATTCCCTTGCTGATCGATCGCCAAGAAATTGATGCTAAGCTCGGATGGTGGCCGTTGCTCCCCTTCAGCAATCCGCCCGATCACCTCGCGCAAAGCCTGCTCGGGAGTTGCCCCCTGCCGCATCTTTTCAACCGCGAGAAAGCTGCCGCAGTACCGAAGGATATTTTCTCCCGTGCCGGTGGCCCCTGCCGCCCCCACTTTGGGATCGACATAAAGACCACCACCGACGATGGGGCTGTCGCCGACACGGCCGGGCATTTTGAACGCCAATCCACTGGTGGAGCAACCGCCAGCGATCTCGCGCGTGGGGCTCCAAGCCAGCAACGTGATCGTATCGTGATCCTGCCCTGGCACCTTCGGTGCTTCCTTGCCTTCCGCCTGCTTTGCCTTCCACTCTTTCCACGCCTGGAGCGCATCGGGGTGAGGCGTCTGGGCAGTTTCGCAGCCTTGGGCTTTGGCGAATCGCGCCGCATCCTCGCCGACGAAAATCGCGTGAGGCGTTTCTTCCATCACCTTGCGCGCCACGCTGATGGGGTGTCCATATCCGACCAAGCCGGCGACCGAACCACTCCGCTGGCGTGGGCGCTGGCCATCCATGATGCAGGCATCCAGCTGCAGAACACCCTCAGCGTTTGGGTAGCCGCCAATCCCCACCCAGCGATTGGCTGGATCCGACTCCGTCACCCGAATGCCCGCTTCGACCGCATCCAGCAATCGCTGCGGCTTTCCCTTTCTGGCCGGATCGATGAGTGTTTCATACGACTTCTGGCAAGCTTCCAGGCCAAAGGGCCATGTGGCAATCACCACGCCATGCTGGCAAGCCTTTGGACTAGCCAGCGACCGCCGGGTGGCCAGGGTTGCTGCGCAGGAGCCGGCGGAAACCAAGCGAAGCCATTGTCTGCGATCCATGGTGGGTCCTTTGTTTTAGGAGAGCGGCCAAAGAGCAACAGGATGGGAAGGGGAGGGAATCGACCTCCCCTTTGAAATTTGGTCTGCTTTCGCCGAGAAAGGCTCCAGCCCGCCAGCCGACTCGATCCTACCCTATCTGGCATCGATCGAAGCCGACTCCTTCCAAAGAAAAAAGCGGCAGTTCAATTCAGCTTGAACTGCCGCTTTGCGTTTGCAGATGCGACCCTGACGGGAGAACGCCAGCGATTACTGGCCAGTACCGCCCGACTTCTGAGTTTCCTGCTGCTGCTGAGCCTGCTGCATTTTCTGCATGTAGTCGTTGTTTTCCTGCTTGACCTGGGTGTCGGTCTTGGCTTCGCCAGTTTCCTTGGCCCCGGAACAACCGACAGCCAACGAGACCGATCCTGCCAACGCCAAAACAGCCAGCAACCGATGCAACATGGTTTCATCCTCTTCGAGAAAATAGGAATCGATGAAGTGAGATGCGCATCGTCGTCGTTGCGCGGGAGAATCGTTTTTCGCTGTAGCGGTGAACCAAATGCTGGAACATCGCGCGACCAACGAGGTTCAAAACCGACCGTCTGGTCTCTCCATCTCTTCTCCCTCATTTTTGCAAGAGGTTTCCATGCAAGTCAAGGAGCGACGGCCCAAGGGGAGGTTGGGACGGATGATTTTCCACACAATCCACAGATCCCTAAGGCCTGCCGTCGCCTCCGTCGGGCGATTGAACCGTCTGGGGTGGATGGCGTAAAGACAGAAAAGCGAACGATGTTCCGTTTTTTCGGTTGGTTCGTCTTGTCCTGGGGACCGGCGTCAAGAATCATAGATGGCGGGGGTATTTGATTGGGTGTTCGATTCCAGTAGCGAAGCGTACAGGTTTCGGTGTTTCGAGGGCTCTGGTCCTAGGGATCAACGAGTCTTGGGCGCGATGGAAGTCAGAGAGAAGGGTTTCCAGGGATGATGGATTGGGCCCGGGGAAAGCGAACGATCGGGTGGATGCTGCTGGGCATCTATGCGTTCGTTTTTTCGCTCGGTGACGCTCTCCATTTGCTGCCCGGCTGTGGTCATCATGGGCATTTGCACTCGGTGGTCGACTGTTCCAAAACGGAGGCAACGTCCGATCGACACGATCACTCGGACAACCATGCCTCCCATTGTTCCGGCCATGATCATTCCTCCGCGAAAGAGGTTCGGGCGAATTCTCCTGAGTCGCAAAGCGACGGGGATGGTGATGAGCCGCAGCTGGCTGCGTCGTCCGATGAAGATTGTTCGATCTGCCGCCTTCTTACCGCTCCGGTGCTTGCGACGATCGGTCCGGCTCTCGCCCGAGTGCAGCTGACCGAAGTTCGCATCACTTCTTACCGATCGGTCTCTTTGAACCGCATCGCCGGCGGTTGCTCGGTGCGCGGTCCCCCGGCGACTCTCTAAAGCAGTCGTCAGGCATGGAGGGAGTCCTGGTGTCGATCCGGGGCTTCTCAGTGGAGTTTTTCAGAGTCGATCAGCGAGAGTGAGCTCCCTGATTGGGGAAGTCACCGAAGCTGGGATCACCGACCCGATGGGTTGTCTCCCGCCGCGCTGCATTCGATCGGAATCTGCCAACAGATCCCGCGATCCATGCCCAACCTTTGTCCGAAAGAGTTGCGCACCGGCGAAAAGGTAGAGAGAGGTGGGGGCGATGAGTCAGACCGAGTCATCGAATACGACAGGTGTTAGTCAGAAGCGTCGTTGGCGTGATTTGCAGTCGCTACTGAACTACGATTTTTGTCCAGGTTGCAATCGGTATGTCTATTGGTTGAAGCGACCGGTGGGGTGGTTGTTTCTGGCGATGGCCAGTTCCCTGCTACTGGGCTGCTTTGTCGCGCAGCCAGCGATCTATGCTGCTGCAGCGCTGGCTGGACTGATGGCGCTGGGGATTGCCTGGCCGAAATTGGCGATGTGGGGGATTTCCGGATCGTTGCGGTGGAACGTGCCGCGATGTGAAGAAGGGCAGCAGGTGGAAGCGGTTCTGGAGGTGGTCAACCGCTGGCCTTGGCCAGTTTGGGGGCTAGTTCTGGAGGTAGAACAGGCAGCGGTGGCCAGGGGGGATCGACCTGAGGCGGCCATTGCGCTTTGTCGCGTTTCGCCTTGGAGCATCAGCCGGTTTCGGTGGGATTGCCAGCCGTCGGCGCGGGGAGTCTATCCGACGGCCAAGCCGCGTCTGACGACTGCCTTCCCGTTTGGTATCTATCGCAGCGGCCGCAACCTGGATGTGCCTCAGTCTTTGATCGTCTGGCCGAAGACCTTTTCACTTCCGGAGATGCCGGAGCAGTCGGGTGCGGCATCTGCGGCTTTTGGAGCAACCTCGCAGCGAACCGGCAACGAAGGGGACTGGACGGGAGTGCGACCCTATCGGGAGGGGGATCCGCTGCGATCGATCCACTGGGCTCTTTCGGCGCGTCGCGATCAGTGGGTGGTATGTGAGCGGCAGGCTCCTTCGCGCAGGGAGGTGGTGGTGGAGCTGGATGCGGGGGTATTGGATCGATGTCAGGGAGTGCAGGGGGACCGCCTGCTGCGCGCTTTGGCATCGTTGGCCAAGCATCTTTTGACGCATTCGTGGAGCGTGCGGTGCATCGTCGGTTCGATGGCGGTCCACCTGCATCCGGGCGGTCGATCGTGGAACCGTTGGATGGATGCTTTGGCCGCGCTGCCAATGGGTGCCTCGCGAAATGGATCGGACGACCCGCATGGGGTTGCCGCGGTGGCGGTCCCTGGCGCGTGGCGCATCGTTTTGACCGATCGCGAGCCGGAGCTGGGCCAGCGGCAGGCTTACTTGCCAATCGACCGGGATGTGCTGGTGCTGCCCGAGCTAGGGGAGGAGGGGCGGGAGCTGGAAGAGGGATTTGGCCATTGGAGCTGGAAGGATCAGAGTCTGCTGGATCAATGGCAGCGGATCGTTCGCGAGCCTGCGCAGGAAGGAGCCTTGGCATGGCGCAGCGTGGGTTGAGTTTCTGGCGAGGGAGCTCCAAGCCGATAGGGTCCTGTGCGGTGCATGCAGCTGGCGGGGAATCTCGGGAGTTGGTCCAGGAGGGGCTGTGGGTTCTCTTTGTCATGGCAACCCTTGCGGCTGCGATGACCACCGCATTGCGAGCGCAAGGGAGCGAACTGTGGGGGTGGTTGGTTGGCGAGCTATGGGTGGTGGGGTTGATGCTGTTGGGGTTGCGCTGGCGTTCGATGGCAACTGGGGGTTCTTCTGCCGACTCCCTGGGATCCACCTCCGGGTGGGCCCGATGGTTGGACCATCTCCTGCTGCAATCGATCGCTCTTCCACTGGCCCTGGTGGTCTGGCCACTGCTTAGCCGGATGATCCAGCAGCGGTGGATGGGGTTGCAGGGGGAAGCATTGGAGCTTTGCTGGATTGCCATGCTTCAGATGGGAGCCTGGTGGTTGGCGGCCAAGGCGCGCCGATCGCGGGAACGGTCGTTGGCGCTGGTGGCCAATAGTTTTCTGGTCCTTTTCGTTCTGGCGACCTCAGAGAATCGATGGTCGCTGGCGCTGGCTGCGGTCTATGGAGTCTTGGTGGCTTGGTGGATGATGTCCAGTTATTGGGATCGAATCGCCAAGGGGTTTGTGGCGCACGAAACGATTCCACTGGTGCGCCTGCGCGTCGGCGCGTTGGCTCTACTGCTTGGGCTGCTGGCGCCGATCGGGTGGGTCGTTTCTCGCACTCCCATCAGCCCCCGAACACTGGATGGATTTCTTCCTACCTCCGGAGGTCGCCAGGGTGGAGATCCATCGGCGCGGCGCGGGGTAGGGGATGGAGATCAGTTGGTGGGAGCGACTCAGGAGGCAACGACTTTTGGTCCGGTGGAGAGCGATCTTTTTCTCGAATCGCAGATGCCCTCGCTGTACGATGTCGCCAGCGAGATCTATGGAGAAGCGATCCCCAAAGTGCGGCGTTACCAGCGAGCGGTGGCGCTGCAGAGCGAAGTTCGGGAGACCGAGCGGGAGGGGAGCGAATCGCGGAAAAGCGGCCGGGAATTCAGTGCCCTAAGGACTGCACGGCGGCAACCGCCTGGTGAGCCATTGGCGGGAACTTCCAGCCGAGCGGTCTGCTACCTCGTCGGCAGGACGCCCATCCATCTGCGTCTGGATACGCTAGAGCGATTTGATGGGCTCGACTGGCGATCGGAATTGCCCAGGGAAGCAGGGGGTGCGGGGGAGCCCAAGCGACTGGAAATGCGGGTCGGAAAGCCGTGGGTGGTGCTGGAAGAACTCCATCAGCAGCTGTTTCATCCGATGGCCGAACGATTGGCGATCAAAGTGATCGGCCTCGAGTCGGCGCGACTGCTGTCTCCCGCCAATCTGGAAGCGGTTCATATCGACCGGGTCGATCGGCTCGATTTCTTCGGGCGCGATGCCGATGGCCAGTGGCGAATGGTCGATCGCGATCAGGTGCCGCAGTTGACGGTTCTTTATGAGATGGTTCGGATTCCTTCGCTGCATGAAGCCCGCTTGGGGACGCCAGGGTGGGCTGGGGTCGCCATCGATCCGAAAACCGCTGCAGCTTCAGGGCTTTCGGCGATGTTGGAGGTGCCGGGAGGGGCAGAGCGATATTGGCGGTGGATGCGGCGTCAGCTGGGAGAATCGTGGGAAGGATGGAGTGACTTCCGCAAGCTGGAGACGGCGGTGGAGTGGTTGAAGAGCCATGGGAAGCTGGAGCGGGGCAGGGAGTGGGAAGGGGATCTGGAGGATGTGGCTTGGCGGTTTCTGGAGGATCCACGAGGCGAGGATTATCACTTTGCAACGGCTGCCGCCATGATGGCTCGCAGCCTGAACATTCCGGCGCGACTGGCGCAAGGTTTCTATGCGCGGCCGGAGCGGTACGATCGCCGTGCGGGTCAGACGCATGTCCTTCGGGAGGATCTCCATACATGGCCGGAGATTCTTGTGCAGGGACGCTGGATTCCGATCGAACCGACTCCCGGCTATGCCCGACCGCAGGAGCATCGAACATGGGAGCAGTGGCTGGCGGAGGTGGGTTGGCGAGCTAGTCGGTGGATTGGCGAGCATCGGGGGGCGATTGCGGGCACGGCGTTGGCCATGGGGCTGGCCGTATGGACCCGAAAAATCTGGATCGATTGTTTGGCCAGTTGGCTTTTGTGGATGGTGGGGACGGGGAGCACCCGATGGCGGCTGGCCTGCACGGTTCGGCTGATGGCGTTGCGGGCTTGGTTGGAAAATGCGCCGCGAGCTTCCTCGACCCCACTGGCCCGTTGGCTGTCCGATCAACTGGAACGCCGTTCCCCACGGCTGGACCGATCGCAGAGAGAGCTATTTACCGAAGCGGTCGATCGGTTTCACTACGCACCTGCGAACCGTGTGGGGGACTGGCTGCAGGAGAGCGCCGAACCGCTAGAGTCGATCTGTCGAACGATCTTTTTCTCGCCAATCAAGCATGCGAAGGGCTGACGCGGATGAGCACCACAGGATCGCTGAATGAAGGTCGGGCTATGGAAGCCAAGGGGGCGACGGGGCGTTCGGTGGGTCAGTTACTGGACGGACTGCGCGCCCAACTGAACCGAGTGCTGCTGGGCAAATCGGAGGTGGTGGAGCATCTCTTGGCCAGTGTGCTGGCGCGAGGGCACGTTCTCTTTGATGATCTTCCGGGGCTTGGCAAAACGACGCTCGCCAAAGCCCTTGCCACCGCCATCGGAGGAAGGCTCAGCCGTGTCCAGTGCACCCCCGATCTGCTTCCCAGCGACATCACTGGCTTTCCGATTCTCAATCCCAAGACGCGGGAGTTTGAGTTCCGTCCTGGGCCGGTCTTCGCCGACGTGCTACTGGCCGATGAGATCAATCGAGCGACCCCCAGGACCCAAAGCGCGCTGTTTGAAGCGATGGCGGAAAGGCAGGTGACGATCGATGGGGTGACTCATCAACTGAGCCGGCAGTTTCTGGTCCTTGCGACGCAGAATCCAGTCGAGAGCTTGGGAGCTTATCCTCTACCCGAAGCGCAGCTGGATCGCTTTGCGATGAAGCTGCATATCGGATATCCGGACCGCAAGAGCGAGCTGGAGTTGCTGGAATCGGCGGAGCGATCGATGGAGGATCGGAAGGCAGAGGCGGTGCTGGAGTTAGGGGATTTGGCAACCCTTCAGGAGGCGCTTTCGCAGGTGCATGTCGAAGGGATGCTGCGCGAGTACTTGGTTGATCTGGCGGCGGCCACCCGTGGTCATGCTGCTTTTCCTCTTGGCCTCAGCCCTCGTGGTTTGCTGGTTTGGCAGCGGGTCGCACAGGCGCGGGCGCTGCTTCGAGGACGGGATTTCGTCGTCCCGGATGATGTGCAGGAGGTGGCGGTGCCGGTGCTGTCGGTTCGATTGCCTGGTCCATTCGATCAGGCCAAGCGAGCGATCGAGGGGGTGTTGCAGCAGGTGCCCGTTCCGGTGCGAGCAGCTAAACGATAGGGAGTCTGCGATGGAGACCGCATGGTGGGGAGCGGTGGTGCGAATCGGTCAGGCACTGTTGGCGTGCGGTCCGACGCTACTGGTGGGATGGCTGATCGCCGCGTTGATGGAGCGATTGCTGGGACGCGAAGGAACCTTCAAGCTGTTCGGAGGGCACTCTTGGCGGCAGTTGCCACAGGCGTGGCTGATCGGCATGCTGCTTCCTGTCTGTTCTCTGGGGGTGATTCCCGTCCTGCGGCAGATGCGCAAGAGTGGACTGAGCGGTGGGACGATTCTCGCCTTCGGCATGACGGCGCCTCTCTTCAACCCCATCTCGGTGCTCTACGGTCTGACCCTCTCCGACCCATTTGCCATTTTCGTCTTCTGCATCGCCACGCTGACGATCGTCACCCTGCTGGGGACGCTCTGGGATGCCCTGTTTCCTAGAAACTGGATCGACCCCGAGCCGTTGCCGCCGACTCCTTATGGTGTTCGGCGGATCGGAGCGGTGGCGGTCTCGATGGCCAGGCAGTCCGCTGACAGCTCCCTTGTCTATGTCTTGCTGGCGCTCGTGGGGGTTGGGGTGCTGGCGGCCGTTTTGCCACCGGGCGTCTTGCAGAAGGCCGCCAACCAGAATGACTCCCTGGCACCTTTGACGATGGCGGCGGTCGCCACAATGGCCTATGTCACCCCCATGGTGGCGATCGTGCAGGTGGCGTCGATGTTTCAGCATGGCAATTCGATCGGCGCGGCGTTTGTTTTGTTGGTGTTGGGGACGGGAGTGAACCTAGGGTTGTTGGCGTGGGTGGGGCGCCATTATGGCCTTCGTCCCCTGCTGGTTTGGGCAGGCCTTTTGGGAGGTCTTGCGATCGCGGCGGGTTACTTGATCGATCGACCACTTTCCCCTGAGGGAGTGCAGCCGGCCGACCACACGCATGCCTTCGACATGTATTGCAATCCGTTCCTGCAGGGTGCAACCAATCTGGCAGCGGACAGTCGCCGGATGATTCTGGAGAGCGCTGCACCCTACGATCTGGTCGCCTCGATGATGGCGGCGATCATTCTCTGTGCGGGAGGGTTGCTCCGCTGGATCGATCCAAAAGATCGCATCACCGAACGGCTGATGCAGGGAGCCGCACCACTGGCGCGCGATGTGATCCTGCCTCCCAGGGTGGTTGCTGCCGCCGCGCTGGCAGGATTGGTGCTGGCCAGCATCGGCGGATGCTATCTGTACTATCCGCCCGTGGCGGAGATCCGCAAGGAGATGGTGGCGATCAACGCGGAGATCTTCGCTGCAGCCAACTCGAAGGAATGGGAGACGATCGAATTCTGGGTGCCCCAGCAGGAAGATTGGGCGCACAAGCTGCGGGTCAGCAGTCGCATGCGTTGGAAACCTCTTAGCGACCTACAGCTGCAGCGGGTGGACGCCTTTCAATCGTCGTTGGAAGACCTGGAGCACGCGGCGGAGGATCGCGATATTCAGGAAGCCAGGGATGCATCGCGCAAGATGGCAGCTGCTTTCACCGCGATGCGGGAATCGCTGGGATCGCCCTGAAATTCGCTGGCGTACTTGCCTCCAAGGTGGCCAGCGTCGCAGGCTGCTCACCAAACGGTCCCGCAGCTCGGCGCACGAAAACTTTCGATCGGAGGGGGTGGGTGTGTTGCTATCGTGAGCCGTCGGTGGCATAGAATCTCATGAGGGAGGAATCGGCTCATGGTGAAAGCGAAGCGGTGGGGCACCCGCATCCGTGCTCGCATCCTGTCGATGGCGCTGTTGGCTTTGGGGATCGCTGCGGATTCGGGTCGTGCGCAGCAGACCTACCAGCTGATGGTTCCGGACGGATCGGCCTATTCGGAGGCGAGCGTTTCGGCCAATCGGTTGGAGATTCGGGATAGCGCGGGCCGTTTGACGCGCTACGATCGACTGGCTGCCTGGGACAGCAGCGATGGATTCTGGCTGGCCTTTCGCAATCCAGCCACGGGGCAGGTGGTGCGGTGGCCGAGCAATTCACGAGGTCCCGTGCAGATCGGTGCGCCTGATGCCGGCAATCGGCTTCGTTTTCGAGAAAGCCAGATGCAGATTCAGGCGCTACAGAATCTCCCGGCGCGTCCGGCGGCTGGAGCTGGCATGCCTGGTAATGCCGTCGGCGGCGCGGTAGCGCGAGGGGACGCCTACTGGCGTCTGGCGATGCGCGATGGACGCGATCTCTATCTGGCATCGTCGTCCGGTGGTGGTGTGACACTGCAGCCCGGTAACGCCATCGGCAATGTGCTGGTCGACTGGATGGTCGTCCCGGTCCAGGATAACTTGGTGCGGCTGCAGATGGTTCGGGGTGGTCAGTGGTATGCGCTAGCAGGCGATCCCACGGGCCGGTCCGTACGCCTGATTCCGGCTCGCGGCGATGCCTTTTCCCTTTGGCGGATGATCCCGGGATATGGTGAATCGGTGGCGCTGGAGTGCGTGGCGTTTCCCGGATTGGCGCTGGGTTGGGATTACCGGCAGCTGGGACTTTTCCCCCTTTCCTTCCAGCCCCAGCAGTTGTGGTATCCGCTACCCCTGGCGATCGCCGCACCTTCGGTTGCGGTGGCACCCGCTCCCACCTACCGCATCGTCCAGCAGCAGGTGATCCCCAACCAGCCTCTGCCACCGGCGCTGGTTCAGTTGACCAACGTCCACTCGGAAGCAGTGGTGCTTCGGATCGATGACTTGCGGACTGGAGCTTCCGAGGTGGTGGAGATTCCTGCAGGGCAGCGTCTGGAAAGGCAATTCGAACGCGATTCCGGCTCGACGGTGGTCGAAACGCATGAGTGGGTCGACCCGTTGGGGAACGTGACGCGCCAGGAATACAGCAATCCGATTCCGGCGGCCGAGCGATACGATATCAGCGTTTACGAAAAATTCCTGCAGTCGATCGCCATCGATCGCACGGGGAAGAGCCCCAACAAGATCGAGGATATCAATTACCAGCCCAAGAGCGTCGGTCGCTTTGTGGTGCCTGCCGGTGACCGATTGCCGGAGCGAGCTTCGATCGATGTTTTTGGGCAGGCGCGACAGGCGAACAATCCGGGTGGTGTACGTCGTATCCAGATGCCTACCAGTCCGGTCGCCAATCCCGACCCCCTGCGCGAGATCCTGGATCGCGCCCGACAAGGTCGCTGATCCAGCAAGGCAGCTAAGGGCGATCCAGATGCAGCGCGTCCTATCCCTCGACCCCGCCGGGACCGACATGATGATCGCCCTGGGGTTGCAATCATGGCTGGTGGGTGTCACGCATCAATGCGATTTGCCGGAAGGGATCGAACTGCCACGGGTCACCCGCTGTTCGATCGATCGGTCCCTGGACTCCCGACAGATCGATGAGCAAGTCAAGCGACACCAGTCGTCTGGGAGTCCTGTGGTCCTGCATGATGCACAGGCGATCGCGGCCCTCTGTCCCGATCTGCTCCTGATTCAGGATCTCTGCGGTGCCTGTGGCGTCATCCCAGATCACCTGCGCCTGGTGCTGGAGAGCCATCCCAAGGTGGAGTCGTTGGCGCTGTCTCCTGGGAATTGGAGCGACATCCTGGAGTCGATTCATCGACTCGGTCATTGTCTAGAGCAACCCAGGCAGGCCGAATCGCTGATTCGACAGCTGGAAGCGAGAAGGCAGCGACTGGTTGGCCACTCGAAGCAGCGTCCCGTGTTACGGTCGGTTGGTCTGGAGTGGTTGGAGCCACTCTATGGGATAGGGCACTGGACGGTCGAACTGCTGAAGCATGTTGGGCTGATCGAGCAACTGGGGGAGGCGGGATCGAAGTCCCGTCCGATCGATTGGGATCGTCTGGTGGAGGTCGATCCGGATTGCCTGCTGGTGGCCTGCTGTGGTCTGGATGCCCATCGCGCCAAAGAAGAGTTTGTGCGGATTTCCGAACCGGGGCATTGGTCCAAGCTGCGCGCGGTGAGGAGGGGAAAGGTGTTGTTCCTCGATGGCAATCGCGGATTCAGCCGGCCTGGCCCCTACCTGATCGATCGATTGGAGGAAATCGATCGGTGGCTGACGAGGGATTTGTCCCAAGCTGGCGGTCGCTGCTGAGGCGTCCCGGCACCCTCCCGCCAGCGACTTAGTAGCCGCTGACCATCCCACCAGGGCCATAGTAGCCGCCTCGGGAGGTCAATTCGTTTCGGCTGGCTTCCGGTAGCGGATTGATGAACTCTCGTGGTCGCCCCCCAACGACTTCGGGGCCGATGTCATTGAGAGGGTAGGGGTCGATGACGACCGCGCGATTCTTCTGTCGGTCGATGCTTCCCTGTCCAAACTGGCTGGATCCCCAACGGCCCAGGTTCCAAGGCGACTGCTTGCAACCGACCAGCAGCAAGAGGGCACAGAGCAACAGAGTGCGACGCATGTTAAGAATTCCCTTCCTGCCGGCCTGTCCGATCCATGAACGGGTGGAGGGTATCTTCGCGATACCCAAGGGTTGCCGACGCAACGGGATTGTCCGGCTTTCCAAAACCGGCCGCCAGATCAGTTCCCTACAGGGATTGTGATTCGGTTGTCCGATAGAGACTTTTTCAGGGGAATTGCTAGCCTAGGCAAAGGCGTCATAACCGGTGGGGTCGTTGGGGAGTTGAGCCAGCAGGAGGGTGGAATCGGGGGCCAGTTCGATCCGGGTTGGAAGATGGCAGGCGGGAAGCAGAACCGACTGTCCCAGATCGATCGACATGGAGCCGGCCATCCAGTGGAGATGGGCTTGGCCCTCTGGGAGAGTCAGCAGACGGAAGCGGCCTTCGGCCTCAAGGGAGACCGTGCAAGGGCCATGCCAACGGAGCCACTCGAAGTGTTGGCACCGGACCAACCTTTGGCCGGCGGGTTGTGGCAGAGGTTCTGGGCGAGCAAATTGCACCGCAGGAGCTTCGAAGTTGATGACTTCCAGTGCTTGGTCGACATGAAGTGGTCTGGAGTTGCCATGGCCGTCGACTCGATTCCAATCGTAGAGGCGAAAGGTGCTGTCGCTGGACTGTTGGATCTCCACCACCAAAAGTCCTGATCCCAGGGCATGGACGGTGCCTGCAGGGATGAAGACGCAGTCGCCTGGATTGGGATGGAGCACTTGCAGGGCCTGTTCGGTAGCCCCATTGGCGATGGCATCGGCCAGTTGAGCCCGGTCGATGCCCTGCTGCAGTCCTGCGTAGATCTTGGCCCCCGGTTCGGCATGGACTACGTACCAGGCTTCCGTTTTTCCTCGGTCAGGTGGATCCATCCGCGAAGCGTACGGATCGTCTGGATGGACCTGGACGCTGAGCACCTGGTGGCAATCAAGGTACTTCAGGAGCAATGGGAAAGGCTTGGACTGCTGATTTCCCAGGACTTCATCGGGAAACGCATCGATCAGGTTGCGAAGAGTCCAGCCTTCCCAGGGGCCATCTGCAACGACGCTTTGATCGGCTCCATGGTCGACGACTTCCCAACTTTCAGCCCAGGGACCGGGTCCGGGCAGCGATTTTCCCATCAACTTGCCAAGGCGTTCTCCGCCCCATAGATATGGGCGAAAAAGAGGATGGAATCGCAGCGGGGATTGGGGAAACATGGCGGCTCAAGATATGATAAAGAACGCAGCGTCTTTGCCATGCCGACGGAAGGCCCGGGCGTTGCACCGCTACGAGAACGTCCCATTGTATTCCAGAGGGGAATTCGGAGGCGATGGTTTGGAAGCGATTTGGAAGCGCGGGGGCGGGTGGTGAAAACCAGTAAAAGCGACGACTTGTTCGAAAGCAGCACGATGACTTTTGGCGAGCACCTGGAGGAACTCCGGGTGTCGCTCACCAAGGCGTTGATTTGCTTGGCGGTCGGAATGGGCATTTCCCTGCTGTTTGCCGACCGCATCGTGCGTTACGTCCAGACGCCACTGAAAAAATCGCTGGAGGAATTCTACCTCCGTAAAGCGGGGGCTCAGTGGGAGAAGGCCAATGGATCGAAGATGGATCCGACGCTCCAGGAGTGGATGGCCGAGCAGAAATACACACCCGAGGTGGTTTATGTCGATCCCCGTGAACTGAAAGGCTCGCTGCAGGGCCTGGGGGCGAGCGTCTCCAGGCGGGACGAAGCCACGGAGTCGACTACCGAAGATTCGAATCGGCCTTTGCCCCCTTCCGTACCGGTGACTCCCTCTCCTTCGATCCCTTCGGCGATCCCCGCCAGCGAAGCTCCTTCCTCATCTTCCGAGACCCCTGAGGTGGTGTTGCCCGCTTCAAAGACCCCCGACGTGGTTCCTACGCCTCCCACTCCTATGCAGGTTTCTGGGGTGGGGAAGGGAGAAGGGAGCGTCGAAGCAACGGGGCTGGAGGGATACCGCGGCGCAAGTGCTCTGCAGGCGAAGGACCTAGTGCCGCTGCGATTGTTCAGCCGCATTTCGACCAACACCGATGCGTTGCAGGTGACCGAGCCGTTCATGATTTACTTGAAGGCAGGTCTGGCTGCTGGACTGGTGCTGGCCAGTCCTGGGATCTTCTGGTACCTGTGGGGTTTTATCGCATCGGGGCTGTATCCGCACGAGCGTCGTTACGTCTACTTCTTCCTTCCGGTCAGTCTGTTTCTCTTTTTGGGTGGCGCCGCACTAGCGTTCTTCTTTATTTTTGAGTTGGTGCTGCGATTCTTGCTGACCTTCAATGAGTCATTGGGGATCGATGCTGCGCCGCGACTGACCGATTACATGACCTTCGCCTTGATGCTGCCCCTGGGTTTTGGAGTCGCTTTTCAGTTGCCTCTAGCGATGCTGGTGCTGGAGCGGTTAGGGATTTTTTCGGTCGAGATCTATTTGAAGCAGTGGCGGACAGCAGTCCTGGTGATCGCTTTCATCTCGATGGTGTTGACTCCGGCGGAGATCACCAGCATGGTCGGCATGCTAGTCCCCCTGGTAGGGCTTTATTTCCTCGGCATCTTGCTCTGCAAATACCTGCCGCGCGGATCGGCCCTTGGGACCCAGGGCTATGACGCTCGGTAATCCCCAGCCGCCAGCTCGGTAGCAACTGCTTTCAGATCGCTTCTTCTCCCCGTTCGCCAGTCCGAATGCGAATGCAGTCATCCAGTGGCAGGACGAAGATCTTGCCATCTCCTTGACGTCCTCGTCCGGCGGAGCGAGCGCTGCGGGCGATGGCGGCGATGGTCGGTTCGACAAAGGGCTCATTGACGGCGATTTGGAGCTGCACTTTCCGCAAGAAGGCTGCCGCAAGATCGTGTGGGCGATGCGTTCCTAGTTGGCCCATCTGCTGGCCATATCCCTGGCAATCGAAGACGGTCATGCGAAAGACTTCCACCTCGGTCAGTGCCTGCTTGACCGCCTCCAGTCGATCGGGCTGGATGATGGCAATGATCAGCTTCATGGTGGAACTCCAAGAGAATCGCGATGGTATCCATTGCCAGAACGCACTTGATGCCTGAGGCAAAACGAACAGGCTGTGGACGACGGAGCGTCCAAGGTAGCGACCTTTTCTTCACGGAAACTTCATGATAGCTGCTGTCATCGAGCGAACTGGTTACCCATTGTGACGCGCGAACGCTGAGTTGTCTTGCTCCATGCAAACTTCATCGTCTCTTAACGCAATTCACTATGTTCAGTGAAGGAGCTCGTGGCGACACTCTTTGCGTCGTGATTGATTTAGCCATTGGGGGTCCGGGGCAGGCAGGCGGCCGTGTCCTGAAGAGCAACTGGGAAGTTCCAATTGAACATGGGGGAGACGATGCGAAGCCTAAGGTCGAAGAGAGGTGCGTTCACGCTGGTGGAGTTGCTGGTGGTGATCGCGATTATCGGAATTCTAGTCGGTCTTTTGCTGCCTGCCGTCCAGGCCGCTCGCGAAGCCGCACGCCGCATGCAGTGCAGCAACAACCTCAAGCAACTGGGGCTGGCTTTGCATAATTACGAAAGCGCCTTCAAGGTATTTCCTCCCAGTCGTATCGATTACAGCAGCCCACAGATCTTCCAGCAGTCGTGGCTGTCGATGATTCTGCCGTACATCGAGCAGACGAATGTGGCCAATGGCTACCAGATGGGGCTTCCCTGGTTCGCCCCGGTCAACGATCCATTCACCACGACCAAGATCGCGACCTACCTGTGCCCATCGGCACCGGGAGAACGAGCGGTTCCGGCTTCGAATCTCTACGCGAACGTGACGAAGAACCTTCGAAGCGATCAGCCGCGTTGGGGTTATAGCGATTACGGTTCGATCAATGCGGTCCGCAACGCCATGTTCACCGTCGCGGGGCTGCCGTCTTTGGGAACCCGCGAAGTGCTGGGGGCTCTGGGGCGTGGACCTCAGGGGGTGAAGCTAGCCTTCATCACCGATGGTCTCTCCAACACCGCGCTGGCCTCAGAAGATGCTGGCCGCCCCAACATCTTTATCGGTGGCAAGAAAGCGACCAATCCACGGCCTGGCAGTATCGCTCAAGGAACGGTCTTCACCGAAGACGGGTGGGGATGGGCCGATATCAACGGTGGCTTTAGCATCGATGGATCCAGCCGACTTGGGATCGCCAACAGCACCTCTAGCTCGGGCAATGTCACCATGCAGGGAACCTGCACGATGAACTGCACCAACGACAGCGAGATCTATGCGTTCCATACCGGAGGGGCCAATTTCTTGATGGCCGACGGATCGGTGCAGTTCTATGCAGCGTCGATCGATCCTAAGTCGCTGGTTGCGCTTTGCACCAGAGACTTCGCCGACATTGCGACGATTGAGCAGTAGGCTGGATAGCGGGTAGCACATTGACTTGGGGAGCCGTTCGATCGCATCGAGCGGCTCTTTGAGTTTCTGGATGGGCGCAGGTTACGCTGGGAGCGTCAGGCACGATGCCACGAGCGAGCCAGGGATCGATTGCAGGCGGTTGGCCGAACGATGGGAGGTAGCGGGGATCATGATGCATCGCATCAGAAGGTTCGGATGGGGCTTGGTGGCGGTCGGTTTCGCCAATCCTTATGCAATCGCGGAAGCGCAGCAGATCCCCAAGGCTTCTCTAGTCGGCACCGCCTCGCTTCCTGGGGATACCCGCGACCGGACGGGTTGGGAGGGAACCCTGGAAGAAGGGACGCCGATCAGTCAGCTGGGTGGTTTTTCTGCGATCGAACGGATTCCCGGTTCAGAAGGCTTGTCTGGCGACGCGAATTACTGGGTGCTTTCCGATCGGGGACCTGCCGATGGTGCTGCCAGTTATCCCTGTCGTGTCCACCAGCTACGGTTGCAACTGGACCGACAGAATGGGCAACTGAAAGCCAGTGTGATCGAGTCGCTTCCATTGACTCGGGAAGGAAAGCCATGCCTTGGTGCGCTGAAGTCCCTCACACCGCCAGGGGCTTCGCGTGGCCAAGCGCTCGACCCCGAGGGGCTTCGAATCGGGCCTGAAGCATCGCTTTGGATTTCCGAAGAGTATGGCCCGTCGGTCGATCGATTTGATGGAGCGGGGCGTTGGGTGGCCAGCCTTCCGATCCCTCCTGGTTTTTCGCTGTATCGCGGGGATGACCTGGCAGCCGCGACGGAAGGGACTGTCCCCAACCGGGGATTGGAGGGCTTGGCGGTCTCCGTCGATGGGAAACGCCTGACGGCGATCATGCAGGGACCGCTAGTGCAGGACAGCCAGCCCGTAAAAGACAAACGCTATGGGCGATTCGTCCGCGTTCTGCACTGGAATCTCCAGCAGTCCGATTCGCTTCCAGTCCAGCAGCTCTATCCACTCGAAGATCGATCCTGCGGAATCAGTGAGATTCTTGCAGTGGATGGAGATCGTTTTTTGATTCTGGAGCGGGATGGAGAGGTGGGAGCGGAAGCGAAGTACAAGCGGATCTACCTGGCTGATTTTTCCGATGCTTCGCCTGTCCAGTCGATCGAGCGACTGGATCCTTGGACCAAGCCGCAGTCGCTCCGGATCGCCAGCAAGCGTCTGGTGATTGATTTGCTTGATCCGATCTACGGTTTCAGCGGCCAGAAGGCTCCCGAAAAACCCGAGGGGCTGGCATGGCACCCCAGTTCCGATCCGACGTCTCGCACCCTGATCGTCAGTTTCGATAATGACTTTGAAGCGGCCAGGGAGAGTCTTTTCATGGCATTCGACATCCCCGAATCGTTGCTGGCTCCCATTCCAAGCGTCGTGGCAACACCCTGATTTTCTATTGCGAGGATCGGCCATTTCTGGACAGTGCGCAGCACAGCGTTTTCTTTATTCGCATCACCGCATCCTGCCATTTTGCCGTCATTCCGCTGCTTGAAGTTCTCTTCCGTCGATGCCCCAGTTCGGCTTTTTTCCTCGTGCTCGTGCTCGTGCTCGAAAAAAACTATGTTCTGATCGACGTTTGGTTCTGGTGTGTTCGCGGTCGGGTGGATGCTGCCATAACCTTTAACGACGCACGAAAAACCCTCGCCGCTATGAGGTGCCTTTTTTCCACGACCGGCTCACACACCCTACGTGCTCGTGCTCGTGCTCGTGCTCGGAAAAAAACTATGTTCTGATCGACGTTTGGTTCTGGTGTGTTCGCGGTCGGGTGGATGCTGTCAAAAACCCTTGACGACGCACGAAAAACCCTCGCGGCTATGAGGTGCCTCTTTTCGACGACCGGCTCACACACCCTACGGGCTCGTGCTCGAAAAAAACTATCTTCCGATCGACGTTTGGTTCTGGTGTGTTCGCGGTCGGGTGGATGCTGTTGGGCGCCGAAGCGTCACATCGGACTCGTTTGGACCATGAGGTCGATCGTTCCACGACCGGCTCACACACCCTACGGTTTGCTGGCTAGGTTTCCGCTACCACCGGTTCCTTGTTCCATCAGAGAGTCGATCGCCGCGCGTGTCCTTTGGATCTCCTCACGATCGACTTGGTGGGGGTCGGTTGGCGACCGAAACGATCCATGCAGTTGCTGGCATCCGATCGTATGAATCAGCTCCACGGCGTTGAGGGCGCGAATACCTCCTGCTGGCAAGATTTCGATCAGGTTGCCACAGTGGTGCTGAAGCGAGCAGAGTGGTTCGATTCCTTCGATTGCGGTTGAAGGTCCTCCGCTGGTCAGTATTCGTTGGTAGCCACATTCGGCCAGTCGTCTCGCTTCCTCCAGCGGCTTGGCTACCGCGTCGAACGCGCGATGCACTACCCATTGAAACGGAGGCGGTGCCAGTTTGGGGAGCGATTCCATCCAGTGCCAATCCAGAGAAGAGCCAGAGCGATCCAGGGCACCGACAGCCAAGCCCTCGATCCCCAGATCGATCAGGCGTCGGCAATCGTCCCGCATGACTCGCAGGGAGACTTCATCGTAATGAAAGCCTCCCCCGCGACATCGCACCAAGACCACCAGTGGGAGGTCGATGGCGCGGCGCGTTTCCATGGTCAGATGGAACGAGGGCGTCAGGCCGCCCAGTTCCAGTCCTTGACTTAGCTCGATCCGATCAGCACCCGCCTGACAGGCAGCCATGGCGGCGGCGACAGAATCGACGCAGACTTCCAGCAGCACGTTTCTTCGAGGAGGTGGATTGGGAGTCACGAGGGTTGAAGCAAGAAGAGGCGGTGAGGTTGGTTGATCTTCCGGTGTGATGTCGAGTCGTCGAACGACCGTTGAAAACTCGGTCGATTGTAGCTAGGATCGCGCCCCTCCAGAAGATTCACGAAGGCGTCGGCGGAAGACTGGCTCAACCGTTTCTTGGTTTCCGTGGAGGACGCGGCCCCTGGGGACCATCGGAGCCAGGGCGGGGACCGCGACGTGGTGGTCGATCGTCGAAGCGTCCGGGTCCACGAGCCGAGCGAGGTCCGCCGGAGCGGGGTCCACCTGCCCGAGGCCCACCTGCACGAGGCCCAGCATCGCGAGGTCCACCGCTTCTTGGGCCTGACGAACGAGGTCCGCCGGCGCGGGGGCCGCTGAACGATCGTCGGAAGCTTGGCGCGCCGCGACCTGCGAACTGTTGACCTTCGAAACATCGCCGCATCCGAAGCGGCTGGCCCTGAAATTGTTGCTGTTGGAGCAATCTCAGAAGATCAGGAGGCAGTCCTTCGGGCATTTGGACCGTGCTGGAATCCTCTTCGATATGGATTCTTCCCACATCTTCGATGCTGATACCGCAGCTACTGGCTAATGTTTCGGCCAGTTTCGCGACGGTAGCGCCGTGGCGTCGACCGACATCGACTCGATAGCTCTCCATTCCTTCGGCGACAGGGGGTCCGCGACGGGCGTCGCGAGGTCGGTCGGTAGCGCGATCGCCTCGGAGGTTTTCCTTGCCTGGCCGTTCCCGAGAAAATTCTAGATTGGGGATGGTGTCGCGTTCCAGCAAAGGCTTACCTTGCTGTGCAAGAACGGCGAGGGCTGCTGCGATTTCCTCTAGAGGAATACCTTCGTGGCTTCGCTGGTACTGTTCCAGAATCGACTTGTACGATTCGACGTCGGCATGTTCGCGAGCTTGATCGATCTGGTCGTGGAACTGCTGCACGCGCTTCTTGTTGATCTGTCGGTTGCTGGGGACTTCCATCGGCTGGATTGTCTGTCGCGTTTCTTTCTCGATCAGTCTCAATCGGCCTCGTTCGCGAGGGCTGACCATCAGGATCGCTTCGCCGCTTCTTCCGGCGCGGCCGGTTCGTCCGATGCGATGGATATAGACTTCGCTGTCATTGGGGGGATCGTAGTTGATCACATGACTGATTCGTTGCACATCGAGTCCTCGGGCCGCTACGTCGGTGGCGACGACGACTTGGATCCGGTTGTTCTTCAGACCATCGATGACTCGTTCCCGCTGTCGCTGTGCGACTTCCCCATGGAGTGCAGCGACTCGAAAGCCACGTTCTCGCAGGTAATCGGCCAGCGGTTCGCAGGCCATCTTGGTGCGCACGAAAACCAGCACTCCGTCGGTCGGCTCCGCTTCCAGCAATCTTGCCAGAACAGCGGGACGATCTTCGTGAGTGACGACTACATAGCGTTGGCGCACCGTATCGGCGGTGGCGGATTGTTGAGCGATTTTGACGTGAGCCGGTTCCTTCAGATGCTGACTGGCGATCCGCCGGATCGGCTCGGGCATCGTCGCTGAGAACAGAGCGGTCTGGTGGCTGCCAGGGGTCTGATTCAAGATCCATTCGACGTCATCGGCGAAACCCATTTTCAACATTTCGTCGGCTTCATCGAGCACCAGGCATTGGAGGGCGTCGAGCACCAGGGAGCCTCGCCGCATGTGGTCCATGATGCGACCGGGGGTACCGACGACGATCTGGGCACCGCCGTCCAGTTGCCGGAACTGGATCTGGTAGTCTTGTCCGCCATAGATGCAGGCGATAGGAACGCGCCGCATTTGGGAGGCGTACTTCGTGTAGGAGTCGGCGACTTGAATCGCAAGTTCCCGTGTGGGGGTGAGGACCAGAACCTGAACCGTAGGGATTTCGGGATCGAGGCGATGGAGGGAGGGGAGGGCAAACGCAGCGGTTTTTCCGGTACCGGTCTGTGCCTGCCCCAGCACATCGCGTCCTTTGATCAGATGGGGAATCGTCTTGGCCTGAATCGGCGTAGGCTGCGTGTAGCCAGCTGCCTCGACAGCTCGCACAATACGCGGATCGAGCCCGAAGTCATTGAAGGAATTGCCCGAAGGGACGGGCTGGGCAGTGACCGGTGGTTCAACTTCGGCTACGGTGGGTTCGCCAACCTGCAATGTTTCCGACTCTGCCTCCTGGGGCAGATTTTCCTCCGTTATCGGCACCGAATCCAACTCGATCGGTTCGGCTTCTTTTAGAGGAAGTGGCTCCTGTGGCAACTCGTTCGATTCGTCCTTTTCCGACATGCAGAACACTAATCCCTTTTCTCGACGCAATCCGATGGCCAAATCGACAATCGCAGGCCTCAATCCACTGTCAGCACAGGGGCTACCCTCACTGTCAGGTCGCCCCCATCGTACCGATGGCCTGAAAAACCGTTAGGGACAAAACGGGAAAAAGAGCGAAAAGAAGCAGTCTGGACGGTCGATTTGGCGCGATCTTCGCAGCAGGCGACTGGCGATCGAAAATTGCCACGCCCGGTTCCTTTCGCTAGAGTGGGGCTCTGGAAGTCGTGAACAACCGAGTCATCGCCATTGGCGTGCTGTCGGCGATTCGCTCTTTCGCCATGAAACATCCCATCGAGGGGGTTTTCCTTGCCAACATCTTCTTTCCGAAAGGTAGCCATGAAGCGAGCAAATTCGAACTTCCTTCGTCGTTTTCCCCTTGCGATCGCTTTGTTGGGAAACACCCTCGCCGCCGGTCAGGCTGGGGAGGTGGAACAGAAGTTTCTTGGCGAGGGGGTGACGGCTCGAGTTGGCGGGTATCGTCCGATTCGCGCGGAGATGGATCAGGAAGCGTCGATCGTCCAGGTGGCGCCCGAAGGTCTGGTGAAGCCGGGCTATGGCAAATTGATTTTGGGAGATAGATCCTGGGCCTTTGTGATCGATCAGCCAGAGGAAGGGCCGAATCGTTTGTGGATCGACACCAACGGCGACGGTGATCTGACGAACGACCCCCAGGCGACTTGGGAGCCTAGGGAGCAGGGGGAACTGACGATGTATACCGGTGGTTCCAAGATTGATCTTGGGGGTGGAGATCTTGGGAAGATCAATTGCTACCGATTCGATCCGAAGGATCCACGTCGGGCTCCGCTGGCCAACACGCTGCTCTGGTATGCCGATTTCGGCTACGAGTATGCCTTTGAGATCGATGGACAGAAACTGCAGACATTCTCGGCTGGGTCGCTGGAGTCGGACTCGACGCTTCCGATCGACCGCGATGGCAATGGCGAGGTCAGCCGCAACTACGAGATGGTGGCGATGGGCAAGCCCTTCAACTTCACTGGCTCCACGATGGTCCTTGAAGTCAAGGAAGGGAAGCTGTCGCTGAGGAAGGCCGACGAGGAACTGCCACAATTGCCGCTGCCTCCCGACCTGCGGCTGGGCAAGTCGGCTCTCCCCTTCGCTGCTACCGATCTGGATGGTCAGGCGATCGAGTTTCCGAAACAGTATGCGGGCAAGCTAGTGATGCTGGACTTCTGGGCTACTTGGTGTGGTCCGTGCATCGCCGAGCTGCCGAATGTCAAGAAGGCATATGACGACTGGCATAAGGAGGGTTTTGAGATCCTGGGGATCAGTTTTGATCAGGAGGGCCAGGAAGAGAAGGTCCGCGAGTTCCTGAAGGACCGAGAGCTCCCATGGACGCAGGTCTATGAGGGGAAGGGTTGGGATACCAAGCTGGGTGCCCAGTACGATGTCAGCGGGATTCCGTTCGTCCTTCTCGTCGACGGCGACTCGGGCCAAATCCTCGGGACTTCGAAAGAGCTGCGGGGCGAAAAGCTAACCGACTTCATCGCTGAGAAGCTGAAAGAGAAGAAGGGTGGCCAGTAGTCTAGAAAGATTTGGAAGAACCGGCTGACGGGACAAATTGGTAGCGACAGGATCCCTCCATGCGTTGGCTTGATATCGGTCGTTGGCTTGGGTGCTGCTGCATCTTTTCTTTTGCGGCGGCCAGCATGGCGATGGCTGAGCAACCGGAGGCGTCGCAGCGGTTCTTGCGGGAGGTCCGGCCGATCCTGTCAGACCATTGCTTTCAGTGCCACGGTCCAGACCAGGGGCAGCGTCAGGCGGGACTGAGATTGGATCTGGAGGGAAGCGCGACGGCTCAGCTGGATAGTGGTCAGCGGGCGGTGGTTCCTCACGACCTGAAGGCAAGTGGATTGGTGGAGCGGATTCGCAGCACCGATCCCACTTTGGTCATGCCGCCGCCTGAATCGGGAAAGGAGTTGACCGAAGCGCAGAAGGCAGTCCTTGAACGGTGGATCTCCGAGGGGGCTGCCTACGCGGGGCACTGGGGATTCCAGCCGATCGTTCAACCACCGATTCCTGAAGTCGCACCAGATGCCGTCCCAGGAACAAGTTCCGATGCGCTGACGGCGATCGACAGATTCCTTATCGAAAGAATGACCGAACAAGGCCTGCGGATGTCGCCCGAGGCGGATCGGGAGACGTTGCTTCGGCGATTGAGCCTGGACCTGACGGGGTTACCGCCCACGCCCGAGCAAATGGATCGGTTCGTATCGGATCGAACTCCAGATGCTTACGAGAGGGTGGTCGATGGGCTGCTTGCCTCCCCGCATTACGGTGAAAGGATGGCGATCCGCTGGCTGGATTTGGCGCGCTACGCCGACAGCAACGGTTATCAGATCGACAGCAGTCGTTACCAATGGCCGTGGCGCGACTGGTTGATCCAGACGCTCAATCAGAACCATCCGTTCGACCAATTCACGATCGAGCAGCTAGCTGGGGATTTGTTGCCAGAGGCGACGACCGAGCAGGTGGTGGCGACTGGTTTCCATCGCAATCATCGGCTCAATGGGGAAGGTGGGATCATCGCCGAGGAATGGCGAGCGGAGACGGTGATTGATCGCGTGGAGACGACGGGGCTGGCGTGGCTGGGACTGACTTTCAACTGCTGTCGCTGCCACGACCACAAGTACGATCCGATTTCGCAAAAAGAGTTTTATCAGTTCTTTGCCTTCTTCAATAACGTGCCCGAAGCGGGGACGCTGCAAGGGGAGTCCCGCAACACCGAGCCGGTGATGGCGGTACCGACGGCAGCACAGAAGGAGCAGCTTGATCGGCTGGAGGCATTGCGCCGACAATCGAACGATCTGGTGGCGACCGAGGAGCGAAGCCTGCGGGAACGACTGGTGGCCTGGGAGCCGCAGCTGCAGCAGCTGGCATCCGAGAACAATTCGGTTTGGTTGCCATGGGGGTTGGAGGAAGCGGTCTCCCGACGAGGATCGACCCTGACCCTTCAGGAGGATGGCAGCTATCTGGCCAGCGGGGAAAATCCGACTCATGATCTCTATGCGTTGAGTGGGTCGCTGGGTGGCCATGCGTTTCGCGGTTTGTTGCTGGAGTGTCTGCCCGACCCGTCGCTGCCTGTGCAAAGTGTTGGGCGCTATGCGAATGGAAATTTTGTCCTTGGGCGAGTGGAGGCCAAGCTGGAGGCGCCGGGATGGTCAGAGCCGAAGGAGTTGGTTTTCACGCGGGCGGAGGCGACCTATTCGCAGAAGGATTGGGAGATTCAAAACATCGTCGCGCGGACGCCAGGCCGTGGCTGGGCGGTCGATGGACCGACTCGCAAGGAACCTAGTCGCGCGATGTTTTTGCTGGATCAGCCGATCGAGTTGCCAGCGGGGGCGAGGTTGGTGGTGCAGCTGCATCAGGACATCCTCAGCCAGCACAACATCGGTCGCTTCCGTATCCACTGGACTGGAAGTGCCGCAGGCCAGCTTCCCTTTGAAGGTTCGATCTGGACTGCGGCCATGCGAGAAGCGGTGGCAGTGGATCCGGCGGCGCGAAACGAAGATCATTGGAAGGCGCTGGAGGGGCTCTATCGCATGCAGCCCGATACGCCCATCGCCAAGGCGCAGGGGGAACTTAGAAGAGTCGACAAGCAGATCGAATCGCTGCGAGCGGCATTTCCGACGGTGATGGTGATGCGCGAGGGGCCGAAGCGCCCAAGCCATCTGCTGGTGCGAGGGCAATACGATCAGCCGGGCGAGCAGGTGGAGGCGGGGCTGCCGGCAGCGCTGCCTCCCATGCCGCCGGGGGCTCCGATGAATCGGTTGGGGTTGGCTAGGTGGATCGTCGATCGATCCAATCCGTTGACCGCAAGGGTTTGGGTGAACCGAGCCTGGGAGCACTTTTTTGGTCAGGGGCTAGTCAAGTCGACCGAGAATCTTGGTTCGCAGGCCGACTTCCCCAGCCATCCCAAGCTGCTGGACTGGTTGGCCAGCCAGTTTCAAAGTGGCAGTCAGCTTCCTGCGATCGATGGAGTGGCCGCGCATCCCTGGGATATGAAAGCGATCCACAAGGCGATCGTGATGAGCCGAGCGTACCGGCAGACGGCAGCTGCGGGGCCCGAATCCTGGCAGCGCGATCCCGAGAATCGATGGCTTGCGAGGGGGCCTCGATTTCGACTTCCTGCCGAATTGGTGCGAGACCAGGCGCTGGCGATCAGTGGCCTGTTGGACCGGACGATCGGTGGGCCCAGCGTCCGCCCGTTCATGCCGGCTGGCGTGTGGGATGAGACGAGTGTCTATGGAGACCTCCGCAACTATCAGGAAGATGAAGGTGCTGCACGGGTGCGGCGGACGCTCTACACGATCTGGAAGCGAACGGCAGCGCCTCCCACGATGCTCCTTTTCGATGCCCCCAATCGTGAGACCTGCACGGTCCGGCGGTCGAATACCAACACGCCGCTGCAGGCCCTGGCGCTGCTCAATGAAGCAACCTTCGTCGAGGCAGCCAGGCAGCTGGGAGAGCGGATGATTCGGGAGGGAGGCCAAGCGGATCGGGATCGCGTCCGGTATGGTTTTCGGCTGGCTGTCGGTCGGTGGCCAAGCGAACAGGAGACATCGATTCTGCTGGAAGCGCTGGCGGCCGATCGCCAGCGACTGGTGGCAGGATCGCTTGCGTCTGATGGATTGCTGAAGGTGGGCAAGTCGCCGGTCGATGCGGCGATCGATGCGCGCGAGTTAGCGGCGTACGCCTTGCTGGGACGGGTGCTGCTGAATCTGGACGAAGTGGTGACTCGCTAGTCTTCTTTCGGGACAGACGCAAAGGGAGGATGTCGAAGTGGAACAGCGATGGGACGGGAGTGTAGCTAGCGCCATGTCGCGGCGACTGTGCCTGGGCTTTTCGGCTTCGGCTTTGGCCACCATGGCGGCCGGTAAACTGCTTTCTGACGAGGGGCGATCGCTTCCGTCCGAAGGAGGAAGTGCCGTGCCCGGTTCGGCATTGTCGGGGGCTACCGGCCATCCTGTGCAGCGCGCCAAACGGATCATCTATCTGTTCCAATCGGGGGCTCCCTCGCAAATGGATCTGTTTGATCCCAAGCCAACCCTCGAGGCGCGACGTGGGGAGAATCTTCCGGATTCCATTCGCCAAGGTCAGCGACTGACGACGATGACTTCTGGCCAGAGCACCTTTCCGGTGGCTCCCTCGATCTTCCGCTTTGCGCAGCATGGCCAGAGCGGCATGTGGTTCAGCGATCTGATGCCTCACATGGCAGGTCAGGCAGATCGATTCTGCATGATTCGTTCGATGCACACCGAAGCGATCAATCATGACCCGGCGATTACTTTTTCGCAGACCGGTTCGCAGCTGGCGGGTCGCCCCAGCATTGGGTCCTGGGCCAGCTATGGTCTTGGGAGCATCAACCAGGACCTACCCGCTTACGTCGTGCTGACTTCTTTTGGCAGCGGTCGTCCCGACGATCAGCCGCTCTACGATCGACTCTGGGGATCGGGCTTTCTTCCTTCGCAGCACCAGGGGGTCAAGTTTCGCAATCAGGGGGACCCGGTGCTGTATCTTTCCGATCCTCCAGGGGTGGACCTGGAGGCGAGGCGCCAGACGCTCAGTCGACTCAAGTCGCTCAACGAGATCCGCCACCAGCAGCTGGGTGATCCTGAGATTCAGACGCGCATCGCTCAGTATGAAATGGCCTTTCGAATGCAGCAGAGCGTTCCGGGGCTGATCGATCTGAGCGACGAACCGCAGGAGGTGCTAGATCTTTATGGTCCTGACGTCAAGCGGCCGGGATCCTACGCAGCCAATTGCCTGCTGGCCCGACGACTGGCTGAGCGGGATGTGCGGTTCGTGCAGTTGTTTCACATGGGATGGGATCAGCACTTCAACCTTCCCAAGGCGATTGCGGGGCAATGCAAGGATGTCGATCAGCCGACCGCAGCGCTTTTGATCGATTTGGAGCGGCGAGGGCTGTTGGAGGATACGCTGATCGTCTGGGGAGGCGAGTTTGGAAGAACGATCTATTCGCAGGGGGGCATCACGGCCGACAATTACGGGCGCGATCATCACCCGCGATGCTTTACCATGCTGCTTGCGGGCGCCGGGGTGGCCCACGGCACCACGATCGGCCAGACGGATGACTATTGCTACAACATCCTTGAAGATCCAGTGCACGTGCATGATCTGAATGCTACGATCCTGCATCTGATGGGGATCGATCACAAACGATTGACGTATCGGTATCAGGGGCGCGATTTCCGTTTGACCGATATCCACGGAGATCTGGTCACCAAGGCGCTGGCGGATCGAGTCTGATCGATCGCACCGAGGCGTTTGTCGCTGGAGATACAAGACGACGGACCAGGCGACCGGATCGACAGAAAGATCATTTGCCCGGCAGCACAGGTTCTTCCTTCGCTTTGCTTTCAGGAAGCTGTGTCTGGGGCTTTTCGCGCTTCCGTTCCGGAATGACATCGGTGCGCGGCTGGAATTGTTTCCGCCCGTCGGGCAGCTTGGTCAGCGTGAAACCATCGTAGAGTGAACCAATCGCAGTTCGCGACTCGAAGCGCAACTGGTCCCCTGCGATCTCGATGATTTGATACAGCTGCGTGTCCTCAGCGCTTCGCTCCATGATCGAATCGGGCGCCAGGTTGTACATTTTGGGGCCACTGACGGAGACCACATAGACAGTGCCGCTCTGCGGATCGGTGTGGCGAACGCCGATCGGCACATTGGAGAGAGTTTCGGGGACATTGCCGTCGATCAGACCGGTTCGGCCGTAGGTATGATCGTGACCCTGAAGCACCAGATCGACTCCGTAGCGATCGAAGAGCGGTTTCCAGGCATCGCGCAGCGCCTTGTTGTCCCGCTCCTTGGCGGTAGAAAAAATGGGATGATGAAAGGTGCAGACGATCCAGGGAGCGGGTTGCTGCTGGAGGACCGATTCCAGCCACTTGGTTTGCTCGTCGATCTTCTCATTGCTGTTGAGCCCAATGACGCGCAAGTTTCCGTAGGTGAAGGTGTAGGCGGTTTCTTCGAGCCCGGGCGGTCCATTTTCGGGGAGCGTGAACTGGGCGCGCCAGTGGTGGGAGAGCCTGCGACTGCCATCTTCGTTTTTTGCCTGTTCGTGGTTTCCCGGGACTGGCACGGAGGGGATTGTTGCATGGAGGAAGGAACCCGCGCGGAACCACTCGCCCCAGTCCGCATCCGATTCGGGGCGGTTGATCAGGTCACCGGCGTGGATCATGAATCGAGCCTTGGGGGCTTGGCGGGCGGCGTCGCGAATGACGCGCGACCAGAGCGAGAGGACGTCGTTTTGGGCGTCGCCAAAATAGAGAAACTGAAAAGACTCGGGCTGCTGAGAGGCTGTTTCAAAAGGATGCCATTCGCTCCAGTTGGCCCCATCGCCGACTCGATAGACATAGGGGGTTGCTGGTTTTAGATCGTTGAGTTTGGCCGAGTGAAAGTGAGCGGGGTTCAGATCGGTGACCAGCGCGCTGGTGGTCGCTTCGATCCGACTGGGTTTCAGTCGAAATTCCGGCCCATGCGTCGCCTCGGCCCACTCCACGAAACCGTGCGCGACATCGCTGCTGGTGCGCCACGTGATGCCACAGGAGTTGGTGGGGTCATCGCCGATCGAGAGAATGACACGATCGGGTAGTGGCGATGGCCGATGCGCCTCGGCAGGGGCCACCGGCTTGGCCGGATGTTCATGGTCACCTTCATGCGCCGATAGCGACCCATGGGCGGAGGCCCACAGCATCGCAAGCAAACAGAAACAGGTAGGCCAGCCGCAGGAAAACGGAAGGAATCGATGGAAGGATCGAGTCATTGCAAGAACTTCACAGGGGAAGGGGAAACCGTTGAAAGCCGATCTTGTTCGTCGGAAACCGCCCACTTGATGCCAGTCCGGAACGCTTGGGACCAAGGCCTGAGGGTGAACTGGCGACCTGGATCTACCGACTTCGTCGATCCGCATGGATCAGGTGGCCTAGCGGGTATCTGTTAGGATAGCTTCGAAGGCCGGTGGGGGAAACCTTGGGAGGTGGCGGATGAAGATTGGGATCTGGTTGTTCTGGCTGCTTTGTTTCACGCTGGCGGAAGTCGATGGAGCGGCACCTGAAGCGCTTCGGGTGGAGGTGGAGGGCAGATCTCGGGAAGCGATCGTCTACCAGGCGGATCAGGGGGGAAGAGCAGCGCCGTTGGTGTTGGTGTTTCACGGCCATGGCGGCACCGCACAGCGGGCGGCCAAAAGTCTACGCGTCCATGAAGCATGGCCCGAAGCCTGCACGGTCTATCTGCAAGGGATTCCGACACCCGGTCGATTGACCGATCCCGAAGGCAAACGCAACGGATGGCAGCATGCGGTTGGGGAGCAGGAAGATCGGGACCTAAAGTTTGTCGATCTCCTTCTACAGAGGCTCAAAGAACGCTATCCGATCGATGATCGGAAGGTATTTGCCATGGGTCATTCCAATGGAGGTGGATTCACCTACCTTCTTTGGCGCGAACGAGCGGATCGGTTTGCGGGATTTGCTCCCAGTGCTGCGGTATGTCGCCAAGTCCAGCAACTGGTGTCCAAACCAGCCATCCATGTCGCAGGACGAAACGACCAACTGGTTCGCTTTGCGGCTCAGGAGCAGTCGATGGCGGCGGTCCGCCGGCAGTTGGCTGTGAAACCGGTCGGTGCGCCGTGGGACAAGCAGTCGATCCGCTACCAGACGGCTCAGGGAGTCCCCTGGATCGAATGGATCCATGGTGGCACCCACCAGTATCCTGCGGAGGCAACCGATCGGATCGTCGCTTTCTTTCGCGAGGTGTGTGATGGTGTTGATCCGCCCGAGTCGCCAGACGACGGACACTCCAAGCCGTGGCCGCTGGACACATGGACGCGAGTGCCTGAGCGATTTCCAACAGAGGAAGGGATTGCCGAAGGGGTGGAAGCTTTCTTCTACGAAGGTTTGCCTTATCAAGGGAAGCCGACTCGGGTTTTTGCTTATATGGGGTATCCTGCGGAGGCGCATCAAGAACTGGGCAGGCGATGGCCAGCCATGGTGCTTCTGCACGGAGGTGGGGGCACAGCCTTTGATCTCTGGGTGAAGCGATGGAACGAACGGGGCTATGCGGCGATCGCGATCGATCTTTGCGGATGCATACCCGTCGGGACCTATGGCAACTGGAAACGACATCCCTGGGCCGGACCGCCAGGTTGGGATGCTTCGTTCGATCAGATCGATCAACCGATCGAAGATCAGTGGACCTACCATGCGGTCGGCGCGGCGATTCTGGGGCATAATCTGTTGCGAGGGGATCCGAAGATCGATCCGGATCGAACGGGAGTGACCGGCATCAGTTGGGGAGGCTATCTCACATCGATCGTGGCAGGGGTGGATCCTCGCTATCAACTGGCGGTTCCGGTCTACGGATGCGGTTACCTGGGGGAGAATTCGGCATGGCGAGACCGGTTTCAGCAGATGGGACCAGAGAAGTCTACGCGGTGGCTGGACCAGTGGGATCCATCGGTCTACCTGTCGCGGGCGAAGATGCCGATGCTGTGGGTCAACGGAACCAATGACTTCGCCTATCCGATGGATTCTTGGCAGAAGAGCTATCGATTGCCAGGAGGCCCTCGCACCCTAGCGCTTCGGATCCGGATGCCGCACGGCCATGGCGAGGCAGGCGAGGGCCCGGAAGAGATCCGCGTTTTCGCCGATCAATGGCTCCGCGGTGGTGCTCCACTGGGAAGGTGGATCGATCAGGGGATGGAGGGGAGGACGGCGTGGGGTAGATTCCAAAGCGACGTCGCGATCGAAAGGGTGGAGTTGGCGTATACCTGCGATTCAGGTCCTTGGCAGGAGCGACGTTGGGAGGCGGTGGAGGGCAGGTTGGATCAGGAGCGGACCCGAGTCGAGGTGGAGGTACCCGAGGGCGCGACCGTGGGTTATTGGAACCTGTTCGATTCCCGCCAATGCGTCAGCAGTTCCCAGCACTGGATGATCGATCCCAAGGAGGATCGGCAGCCTTGACCGCTTGGAGCCTTGCGCTGCTCTTGATCCGCGTCGCTTCCAGCGCCTGGGCAAGCGTGCTTCAGAAGCAGCTTTTCGCGCAGCGGTATCGGCCGACGGAGATCGTCTACCGAGGTCTTGGGTGGATGACCATCGCCCTGACCCCTGTGGCGATTGGGTCCATTCTGATGCACCCGAGCGATGGCGATGCCTGGTCCGCGGTGGCGCTTCCCCTTGCTGTGGCTTGCCTACTGGATGGGATTGGTAATGTTCTGTTGGTCGCTTCGATCGGAAGCGGCGAGTTGTCGGTGATTGGACCGATCAACAGCTACAAACCGCTGGTGGGTCTGCTGGGAGCATGGTGGTGGCTTGGTGAGCGGCCGGGTAGTCTCTCGCTTTTGGGGATGGGGGTGATTTTGGCAGGGACTTGGTGTCTGGCGCGTGGTCGATCGACCGATCGTGGCACGACCCCGATGCGTGCCATTGCTGCGAGATTCGCATCGATCGGGCTTACGGCTCTGGCAAGTGTGTTCCTGAAAGAATCGCTCCTTCGGGCTTCCTGGCTGGAGGTGCTCTGGGGCTGGGCGCTGGGCAGTTCGGTCGTCGCGCTGTCGATCGACAAGTGGATGCAGACGACCGGCTTGCCAAGGCCGAAAGAATCGCCAGCGACCGCTGGTGGATCGCTGGATCCCAGGCTGGCCTGGATCGCTATAGCCTACGCAGTCCTTCAGGGATCGACGGTTCTCCTTTTCCGGACGATCCCTATCGGTCCGGCTCTGGCCCTCTTTCAGCTCAGCGGAATCCTTCAGGTCTTCCTCGGTTGGCGGTTGTTCCGGGAGCCACATTTTGGATGGCGATTGTTGGCAAGTGTGGTGATGGCGGTGGGGGCCACCATGGTTCTTCTGGGAGAATCTCCTTGGGGGGCCTATAATCCAGATGGTGTGCTGGAAGCGGCGAAGTGAGGCGACAACGGCCTTGCGCTGGATTCGGCCTGTATCGATGGGAGGCGGCGATTGGAATGGAGTCAGCGGGGCGGGATTCCGGAGAGAGCTCCATGTTGATGCGATCGCTGGCCGGTCAAATCGACGCCATTGCGGAGGATCTTCGGCGACGAGCACGCACGCGGATCCTCCAGCGGATCACGCTGGGGACGCTGGCTGTGCTGGTCCTTTTTTCCTTGCTGGAAGCCTGGGGGAGATGGCATTGGGCACCTTTGCGTTGGCTGCAGTCGATCGCGGCATGGAGTGCCCTTGTTCTGCTTCTCATGCGTACCTTGCTGGTATCCAAGCGATGGCGCGTCCCTCGCGACCATTTGCTCCGTCAGATCGAACGGCTGGTGGGGATCGAACCGGGGTGGTTGGCGAGTGTCGAGCGGTGGCAGCAAGAGGCATCGTCGGGCGCGGCGGCCGATGCTCAGGGTGGGTCTGGTAGCGAGGCATTGAAGGCGGAGGCGGTGCGGCGCTTCCTGGATCGCTGGCCCACGGTAAGCAAAGAACAGATCTTGAAGGAAGACAAGAGTCGAAGGGGCTGGTGGTTTCTGATGGTGTTGGTTGGACTGACCGGATTGGGGTGGATCGTGGTGCCTCAGTCGTTCAGCACAGCGGTCAGGCGCGTCTTCTTTCCATGGAACGCCCCCCAGTGGCCTCGTCGTGTGCACTTGGCATATCGCGATCTGCCGCTGGCGGTGCCACCCGGTACACCGGTATCGTTGCGGGTCGAGAATCAGTCGGGACCATTGCCCGAGGACCTCCAGCTGCAGTGGCGCAGTGCCTCCGGTGGCGCGGTGCAGATGATTCAGTGGAAGGCAGAAGGGCCGCAAGCGCTGGCTACGGTTCCTGGTTTTGAGATGCCGATCGAAGTGCGCGCCGAAGGAGGGGATGATCGCGACATGGGGTGGCGTGCGATCCAGGTTGCAGCGGCTGCCAAGCTTCGCCAGGCAAGTTTCACCATCACGCCCCCTGACGGCATCCAACCGCCATCTGGACCTGATGCGGGCCAAGTCCAGCGCTGGACCGAAGGGACTCGCTACTTCTGGCAAGGCGAATTCGATCGGCCCGTCGATTCGATTCGTTGGATCGACTTTCAGTGGCTGGAAGACCGACCTGCCACCGCGTCTCAGGCAGGAGAGAGCCAACTTCCACCGGTTCCCGATCTCCCGCGCTGGGATGCTCTTCAGCAACAGTTCCAATGGGGCACTGCCCAGCAGCCGCTGACAGCCGAGCGTGGGTTTCGATTTCGTCTGGGTTGGCGCTCGAAGGAAGGGGTCGAATCGCAATCGGAAGATGCCTGGGAGGTTCGGGTTCTGCCCGACGAAGCACCGCAGTTGCTGGTGGTCGCTCCAGAGGAATCAGCGGAGTATCCCTGGGGTAGCCGCATCGCTTGGCGGGTCCAGGCCAGCGACGATCACCTGATCGACCAATGGCGGTTCGCATGGAAAGCGATTCGTGGCGAGGGGAACGAATCGAGGACGACGTGGGTACCGCTGGTGGAGGCGGGTTCGGTCGTAGCGCGCGCTCGAGCCGAATTGGATTGGGAAGAAGGGTCGGTGGCGGAGCCGAGCGAATGGCCGTCGGTGCTGGCAGGAGCTCTGCCGTCGGCCGGTTCGCTCGGGAAGATCGACCGGATGGGAACCGTTTGGCATTGGGAAATCCAAAGTCCCCGCTGGAGCGAAAAGGCGCTGGAGGAATTCGCATCGTGGCGGCGCGCTGATGGGTCGATGGAGATCCAGTGGTGGATGACCGCTACCGATCGTCGCGGCCACTCCGTTCAGTCGCCATTGAGGTCGGTGGTGCTGTTGGGTGAGAAAGGTTGGCAGCTAGCTATCGATCGTCAGCAGCAGAAGATGCTGCTGGGTGTCGAAAGGACGCTTGAGAATCTTCAAAGGTTGCAGCAGGCGACCGAAGCATGGGAGGAGGTCCGGTCGGCAACCGAACCAGTCGATCCCGAGCCATCTTCTGAAAAGTTGGAGTCGATGGCTCGCGAAGCCCTTCAAACCGCTCAATCACTGGCCGCTGGCGACCCATCGCCGATCGGCGTGGTGAAGGAGCATCTGCAACGGCTTGCGGAGGCAGCGATGGAGGAGTCGAAGTTGGTCGAGCCATGGGAGGGGTGGCTGGACCAATTGACTCAGTCGCATCAGGACCTAGTCATGCAGGCACAATCGCAGAGGGAATTGGGACGGCAGCAAGCTGCCGATCGCCAGGAAGATTTCCCGCAAGAGCCGTTCGATAGGTGGCGATCCCAGCAAGAGGGATTGAAGCAACAACTGGAATCGATTCGCGATCAGATCTCCGCGAACCAGCAGCAGGCCAGGAGCGGACAGGTCATCGGGCAGCTGATGCGTGACCAGGAGTCGTTGATCGACAAGACCCGCCAAGCGGCTGAGACTCTCCAGGGTTCGGAAGAGATCGATGCCGCCAGGAAGTTGTCAAGCCAGCAGCGAGAGTTGGCAAGTCGCCTGCAGAAGATGGTGAGGCAACAGCCACCGGAGAGGTCTTTGGCCCAGGCGCTTTCGCCGATGCAGCAGGCAAGCGAGGCGCTGCAGGGCAAACGATGGGACGAAGCGCTCCGTCAACAGCAGGAGGCGATGCAGCGACTGGCCGAACAAGCGGCGGAGGATCAAGTATCCTCGATGGCCGACGCGGGAGCGACCCAGCCGTCCAGCAACGATCGGCAGGCAGAGGAAGAATTGCAATCGGCATCCGAGCAGCTCCATTCGCTGGGCAATGCCATTGGGCAACTGGCCAACCAGCAGCGGGATCTGGTGCTGCAGAATCGCAGGTGGGTTTCTGAGAACGATGCGGAACGAATGGAGGCGGAGGGTTTGATGGTGCGCAGCCGGACGTTGGCGGAACGTCAACAATCGCTGCGCCGGGAACTGGAACCGTGGCGCGAGACGTTTCCATCGGATGGATCGACCCTCGGCTGGATGCTGGAGAAGACGACGCAGCAGATGGAACGAGCGCAGATGGCTTTCCAAAGGGGGCAGTTGGAAGAGCCGGGACTGCGACTGGCGACCGATGCCTACGCCATGCTGGAGACGATCGAACGGACCTTGGTTGAGTCGACGGGGAAAGAGCAGGAGAATGCGAGTAGCGAGAGGTCACCTGCAGAAGCGGAGGAGTCAGGGAGTCCGAGTTCCAAGCAAAGCGACTCAACCGAGACGGAAGCGAACCAGGAAAAGTCACCGATCGATCCGCTGGAGCTGCGATTGATTCGCGCGGCGCAACAGGCGATCGTCGCGAGAACTGAAGAGATCGATCGGAAGTCCCAGAGCGGTGCTCCGCTGACGACCAGTGAGATCCTGACGCTTCAGGAATTGTCTAGCCAGCAGGAAGAACTGGCCAAGCTACTGGAACGATGGCTGAAGCAATCGGAGGCAGGAAGATGATCGCTAGACGTCGCGTGAGAGCTTTTTCCGGATTCGGTACCTTGGCGGTGGTCCTCGCCGGATGCTTTTGCGCGGCGATTGTCCTGCAGGTCGCCAGCCTTGTCGGCACGCTCGGCCCCCAGCCACCCGCCACATTGCCAAAAGAGTCGCAAGGGCCAGAGGAGCCGGCATCTGGGCAACCGGCATCTGGGCAACCGGCATCTGGGCAACCGGCATCTGGGCAACCGGCATCTGGGCAACCGGCATCTGGGAAGTTGGGGGGTGCGAGCGACCCATCGATCCAACCAGACGACTGGGAAGCTCAGTTGCTTCGCGACCTGGGGATCGAAGCTGCTGAGTCCAAGGCCGGTCGACCGGAATCGCAGCCAGCAGAGACAGAAGCGTCGCAGCGTCCTACCAGCGACGCGGAGGCGGTGGTGGATTTGATGCGTTCGGTCGCTGGTTCGCTGCGGACCGGGTCTTTGGCGCCGGACACGCTGGAGCGGCAGAGGTCGATCTTGCAGTGGCTGGATCAGTGGTTTCCGTCGGTTGATGCTCCCGCTTCCGCCGATTCCGACCCATCGGATGGATCGACTGGCGACGAATCGCCCTCAGGAGAAGAGGGGCGGTTGGAGAGCGGAAGGAAAGGGAGGGAAGGTTCGCAGGAGAGCGACTCCGTGGGGCCTTCCGCAGCAGCATCCGCCGGGAAGGAAGGTCAGGGAGGATCGAGAGAGCGATCGATGGGTGCGGGTGGGAAGAGCCAGGATTTGCCAACCGATCGGGAGCAGGGGACTGAAAATCAGGGGACTGAAAATCAGGGAAGTGCGTCGGGCGGAAAAAGCGCGCAGCCGCCGCAGCAGGTTGGGGGTGGACAAGCGGGTGAGGGTCCACAGCCCGCTGGAGAGGGTGATTCGCCAGATGGACAACGCGTGGGAGAGGCGGACGATTCCAGTCCATCGGGGATGGCTCCTTCGACAGACAATCGAGCGACAGGAGCCTCCGGTGCGACCGAGGAACCGACGGAGGAGGGGCAGGGTGGGGAGAGGCAAAACTCCGATCCAGGCGAGGCAACGGATGGAGGCTCGAATGGCTCGCAACTCCCATCCTCTGATAGCACCCAATCGCAAAGTGAAGATCCTTCGGCTCAGACTTCCGACAATCGCGGCGGCGGCGGCAGGGCGGGAAGACCGGGAGAAGGGGATGGCAAGGGGCGGTCAGGCCGATTGGCGACGGGGCTTGGTGGAGGTGGTGGGTTCCAAGGGAAGTTGGGAGAACCGTCTAGGGGACCGGATGGCGTTGACCTGGCGGCCTGGAATGATCCAAGTCGGTTGCGTCGTGGTGTCTGGGGGCATTTGCCCCAGCAGGTTCATCAGCAGATGCTGGCAGCTCCCAGTACGGAGTTTCTGCCAAGTCATCGCAAGGCAATCGAAGCGTATTATCGACGACTGAGCGAGGCGAAGCGATGAGAGAAGCCAACCGCCGCCATTGGGGCCAGTCGGTGCTGGGTGTCGGTGCGTGGAGCCTGCTAAAGGCGGGGGGGCTCCCGATCTCAAGCATCCAGGCTGCGACGGAGGGGGAGAGTTGGGATCGGCAGTGGCAGGCTGCGGCGCGGAATGATTTCGACGAACTCTACACACCGCAGGTGGAACGAGCGATTGACCGAGGGCTGAAGTACTTGGCAAGTCGCAGGACTCAGCAGGGAGGGTTTCAGACTCAGGGCTGGGGGCGCAACGTGGGAGTCTGCGGGATTGCCGGGATGGCGCTGATGAGTCGTGGGTACCGTCCGGGGGATGGGGTGGTAGGGGATTGGATTGCCCAGATTGGAGCGTATCTTTTGGGGCAGGCGGAGCCATCGGGGTACTTGCCCAGTCCACTGAAGACCAACCATGGGCCGATGTACGAACATGGCTTTGCGACGCTGTTTCTGGCGGAACTCTATGGAATGGCACCGCAGCTTGCGTCTCTGCGACCGTCGCTACAGGCCGCCGTCGATCTGCTGGTGCGCACACAGAACGATCAAGGGGGTTGGCGATACGAACCTAGGCCGAAGGATGCCGACCTTTCGGTGACCGTTTGCCAGATCATGGCGCTGCGTGCTGCCCGAAATGCGGGGCTTGGGGTCCCCCGAGAGACGATCGATCGAGCGACCGAGTACGTGCGCCGCAGTCAGAACCCCGATGGTGGATTCATGTACCAGTGGCGGGAATCGGAAAGTCGCATGGCGTTGACCGCGGCGGCGCTGGTATCGCTTTACAACCTTGGGATCAGCGAAGGGGAGGAAATCGAAAAAGGTTTCCAGTATCTCGATCTTGCCATCACACAAAATCGACCCGGAGGCAACTATTTTTTCTATGCCTACTACTACGCTGTCCAGGCGTACTGGCATCGGGGTGGCCAGGCATGGAGCGATAACTACACGCGTCTGCGCAATATGATCCTGCCGCTGCAACGTGAAAGTGGCGCTTGGGAAGACCTCTTCAGCACGGAGTACGGTACCGCGATGGCCTTGCTGATTCTGCAGGTACCCAGGTCCGTCCTTCCGATCTTTCAGCGATGAGGGAGCTTTGGTCGATGGGTTTTCCCTGGTCCATGGAGCGTTGTGCGCTACTGCTTTGGGCATGCATGCACCTGATCGGTTCCATCGAGGCGCAAGAGTTGGCGACACCTTTGCCTAGCGAGTTTTCCGATCAGGGACGATGGGTCGATTCCCAGCAGCAGACCATCGCGATGAACGATCCTGGGCATCCACTGGCATGGGGAGCGATTGCACTGCCGCGAGCCCAAGCGACGCTGGTGCTGGTCGATGGATCGACCATTCCCGGGAAGCTAATCGATTTGGATGCGAAGCGTGTGGTCTGGTTGCACGAGAGCGTCGAGTCGCTAGAGGTCGAGCGCGCTTGGGTGCGTGGGGTGGTCTTTCGGCCGACGCGCGATCCTCATCGCTGGATGGCGCAACGTCTTGATCTCCTCGATGGCGGAGGGGCGGAGGATGGCTGGAAGGAGCCGGATCGGCCCTGGGTGGAGGGAGCGGTGTTGCAGCTGGAATGGAGGGAAACTCCGGCGGGGCGCCAGCGATGGCTTCAGGTGCTCAACCCGAAGTCGCAGGAAGTGTTGATCCTTCTTGCGACTCTGGAGTCGCTGCGTCTGAGTCGGCTCTTGTCGCCGCCACAGGAAGTATCCGACCCAAACGCCAACCGATGGTGGCTTGCCTTCGATGACGGTATGAGGATTCTGGTCGAAGGATGGAAGGTCACCGATCAAGGTCGATGGATCCCCAAGGGTACGGTGCCCTGGCAGTGGGAAGCGAAGGTGGATTCGGTTCGCTGGGCGTCGCGTCTGGTTGGGGTCGAGGCGTTGGTCCCTGGAGTGCGTTGGTTGGCTCGCGAAACCCCTGTGGGGCAGCGGGAGTCGAGATTTGGCGCGATCGACGGATCGAAGATTTCGGAGAGCAGTGCCGGTCTGGCACCGCTGATTTCTCTGGGGGACCGTCTGGTGGGATGGAGCATTCGGCAGCAGGCAGGCTCACAGATCGCCTATCGACACGATCGTTCTGCTGCGCTGCTACGAGGCCAGTGGGTGGTGACGGCTTCCGCCGATCCGCGGCTGGCGACCCAGTCCCAACTGTCCGGTGCGTTGGGGGTGGTTCGAGGAGGGAGGTTGGAGTGGCTGCGGGAGTGGGCACCGCAGGGTAGCGATGGAGATCCGCAGTCGATCGATCTGCCTTTGGAGGGATGCCAGGCCGTCGTCCTGCGGACGCGGCCCGAGTCGAGACTAGGAATCGGACTGGAAGCGGTGTGGAAGCATTTGAGGATCGAACCGGCCAAGGGGGCGGTCGCCGAAGCACAATCAAGCGGCTTGGGTGGCGCTGGCGACTAGAGGCGATCTGGGGATTTTGAGTCGGGCGGGTCCTGCCGATCGGAAGAGGATTCTTCCCAGGGGCGTCTTTCGGGGCCGCGAATGAGTGCGAAGTAGAAGAAGATTGAGATCAGCATCGGTAGGGCGGACAAAAAAATCCAGCTGATGTACCAGGTGGCCGCAAGACAAACCACCAAATAGATCGTCCACAGCCACCATGTCTCACGAAAAAACTGCTTGATCTTCAGGAACTCTTCCACCGCAGCGCGCCTTCTGCCGGTTGTTGATGCCGATTCGGCGTTTCATCGAGCCGAATTGGTACCAGTGTGGTCGGCAAACTGCTGGGCGACAAGGAGTCTTTGGCTATGGATCACCAAGTCGGCGCGATGATCTCGCCATTTGCGAAACGCACCGCTCTCCGACTTTGGTGCATCCGATTGTTGTCAGGGTTCAGCGCTGGGCCCGTATTCGTCCTCCGCATCGCGGTACTCGCACTCGTTCTGGGTTCGATCCTCGGAGGCTCCTTTGGTTCTTTGAATCAGCCGGGGTGAGCATCGACACGATCCATTTTCGATCGGTTTTGCCACGGCAATTCGCATTCTTGTCCATCGCATGGCAAACCTGCAGGACATCATGAACTGCGGCACATTCAAGAGTCGACCGGCGAGCGATTTCAAAGAGTCGATTCCTGTCCTTGAGACTTCGCTTGTCATTGCCCTTGGCAAAGTTCAGTGGAATCGTTCGCACCGGGCGCAGGCAACGATCAAGAGCTTGACGATTCGTCCCGCCAAGGGGTTTTGCGATCGGGAATGACAATGGCATGTTGGCGATCAAAAGTCGATCGACCTCGAGTCGTTCCTGATCGAAAGTCGGTTCTGCCAGCACGATCCTTTCGAGTCGTACGAGTCCCGTTGCACTGGGGATGAGTCCCGTTGCACTGGGGATGAGTACGACTGACTCGACGAACAGTCAGTTCAATCCGAATTGGCTCCCTCTTCGACCGCTCGCCGCGAAACAGGTTGATGCCTGAAGATCTCCTGCACGGAGTTTCGAATCGTCTCGCATAGCCCATCCAAGTCCAGATCGTCCTCATCGGTACCGAAGGGTTCTTCGACCTGTTCGGCGACGATCTCCAGTCCCAGCATGAAATAGCTGACCAGAATCGTCAGTGGAATCGTCCACCACTGAAACTCGTTGGCGATCCCCCAAGGAAGCGTCAGGAGGAACAGCCAGATGCACTGCCTGGCGAAGGTCCGGTAGGATCGAACGATCGGTGTCCTGGCAATCCGCTCGCAAGCCCCACAGATCTCCATGTATCGGGCAAGCTCCAGGTCGATGATGCGCATCTGGTCGCCATCGAGCTGACGGCGATCGTGGGCATAGGCAAGCCAGCGATAAAGCTGCTGGGCGATCGAGGCGGGGGAGTGCGACCAGGGGATGGTCGGATGATCGCCCGAGTTGACGGAATCGAAGTGGGGGGCTTGTGTCAGGAAGTCGTCGGTTTCATTGGTTTCGCGTCTAAGATGGAGTTTCAGGCGAACAGGAAACTCGGCAATCCGCTTTTCCAGATAGTCTGCATCGGCCTGCGTCAGTTTGGGGATGCAGGTCAGTTTCAGCGCGAGATTACGGGATGTATTGACTAGAGATCCCCACAGGGTCCGCGCTTCCCACCATCGAGCGTAGGCGGAATTGGTTCGAAAGACCAGCAACCAACCTAGGACAAGCGACAGTGAGGCATGGAAGGAGGAGGGTACATCCCCAAAGGTCCGATAGGGGGATTGTTCCTTGATCATCGGGAGCAGGCTGTAGACCCCCATCATCAGCGCCAGCACGAAGACATAGCCCAGCGTGCGACTGATCACCAGAGGCGCTACAGCATCCTTATACGGCATGAGTGACTCTCGATCTTCAGACCTGCCGACTGCGATGGAAATGGAAAAGATTCCAGCATCTCATTCTATCGTAGTTGAGGTCCGATCTTCGGTCGGAGCGGCGGGGGTGGCCAGCGATCCATCCACCCATCCAGATTGAGTCGCATCGCCCCCAAACAAGAGTCTGGATGCGTGGCTGGGTGTTCAGCGGTTTGAATCGGCAGCGTGTCGGCAGCGAGTTCGCAAGCCGAATCCTACTTCCATCGCCATTCAATCGATGGGATTCACTCGATTCGCTGGGCACCTGGGCGTCCCGAAGCGACAACGAACTGGGCGCGGGAAAGGCATTCGGGTTCGGGTGTGGTCACCTTGGGGACGACGCGGTAGTCCGACCTCCACTGCTTGCTGGTCACCTCGCACAGGACATACCCTCGCTCCGCATTGTAAAACTTCACAAAGGAGTTTTCCGCCATCACCGATTCGCGGTCTTTGGCAGCTTCTTTCCCATCGCCTCCAGAGCTGATGGAGGTACCGACCCATTCGGTAGCGATCGGTAGAGCTTCCGGGCGATCGAAGTCGACATGCAGGTCATTGACCCAGTTGTTGTGGATATCCCCTGTCAGCACGGTGGGGTTTGCGATCTGACGATCTTTCAGTTGCTGAAGCAGTCGTTTGCGAGCGGTATCGTAGCCACCCCACTGATCCATGCTCCAGCCAGTCTTTTCTCCCGGGATGCGATCCACGCGAGCCATCATCACTTGTTGCGCCAGGATATTCCACTGTGCCGGATGGTCCTGAAGCGACTGCAATAGCCACTGTTCCTGTCGATCGCCGAGCAGCGTGGCATCTGGGGAAAATGTCTCTGGGCATGGGGGCTTGCTGCCGTCGCCACACGGTTGGTCGGTGCGATACTGGCGTGTATCGAGCACCTGAAAGCAGGCGAGGCGGCCGATGGGAATGGCGCGATAGAGATCCATATCGGGACCGCGCGGAATCATTCGCCGACGCAGTGGCATATGCTCGTAGTACGCCTGGTAGGCAGCAGCGCGGCGCTTCAGAAATTGCTCGACATCCACCGAAGACTCCTCGGAGATGTTGCCTGCATAGTTGTTGTCGAATTCATGATCGTCCCAGGTCACCAGCCATGGGCAGTGGGCGTGAGCTGCCTGAAGGTTCCCGTCGGTCTTGTACTGTGCGTGGCGGTTGCGATAGTCCATCAGGCTCTTCAGTTCGCTCCCCTGATGCTGCCGCAGTCGGCCGCTCACCCCAGCTCCTTCATAGATGTAATCTCCTAGATGAACGATCGCATCCAGCGGCTGCTGCACCATGTCGTGGTAGGCATGGTAGTAACCAGTCTCAAAGTGCTGGCACGAGGCGAAGGCGAAACGGAGCGATTCTGGCGTCGACTCTTTGGCGGGGGTCGTGCGCGTCCTTCCGACGGGACTGGTGGCGTCGGCGACGTGGAACCGGTACCAGTACCAGCGATCCGGTGACAGCCCTTCCAGTTCGATATGGACGCTGTGAGCCAGTTCCGGGCTGGCGATCGCTGTCCCCTGTCGGACCAGGTCCTTTAGTGATTCATCCGCAAAGACTTCGTACCGCACCTCCAACGGGATTGGATCCATGCCGCCTCCTTCCAGAGGGCTTGGGGCCAAGCGGGTCCAGAGGACAACTCCATCGGGAGAGGGTTCCCCCGAGGCGACTCCCAGCTGGAAGGGATCTCGGTCGATGGCCGAGAGGCGCCGGGGCGAGCCATGAACCTGGTGGTGGACCAGCGAGGCGACCGAGCCGGCGAGTAGTTGGCCGAGAAACTGTCGGCGATCGGAGGAGCCAGCCAGCCAACGACGGAAACGAGGATGATGCTGGATCGAGGCCATGGAGTCACCTTTTCATCTGGTCGAGAGGGGCGGCGAGGCGGGGGATGCAAACGCTCGGCGAGGAGCGATCTGGCATCATTGGAGCGCCCCCAATCGTAGCCGATGGTCGGAAGGCTTCCTAGAATCTCGTGCGGCGCTTCATGCAAGCTTCATCGAACCGTCTGTGGTTCATGGCGCTGGCTTGTCTGGAATCCGCAACTTCCAGAGGGGCGCATTTTCTTTCTGCTCACTGGTTACCCAAAGATCTTTCCCGTCGGCATCCCACGAAATCGCTTCCGCCTGACGCAGCCGAGGAAACTGAAGGATCTCGGGTGGTCGGTTGAGGCATTCGTTCCATGATTCCAGTCGACCCTCGTTATTTTCCTTCCGTTGGTATCGAAAGACGCCGACATAGGAGAGGACCAGCAGGTGCTTTCCATCTGGGGAAAGGTCAGCCGACGTGGCCATGGGGATGCGATGGGGGGCGATTCGCTGGGGCTCTAGTGCGTGAGTCCCTGGCTGTGTTGGAACCGTGACCCGATAGAACGATCCGCCCAGCGGGGATTTGCTGGCCAGCAGCAGGCATCCATCGACTGGATCGAATGCAAGACTTTCGAAGTCGAGCCCTGCTTCGGGGAACTCCAAGCTGAGGGTCCAAAGGCAGTCGCGTTTCCAAGTGAAGGGTGGGTGCCCTTCCTTGTCGATCTCCGGTTCTTCCACGGCGTAGATTTCAAATCGCTTTCGCGGTTTGCTGTTGCCTCCCAGATCCCCGATCCAGATCAGCCTGCGCCCTTGAAAAAGACCTGATGCGATATCTTCCCAGTCGAGCGCTCGGGCCTGTCCAACCTGGAGCGTTCCCAGGGGATTGCCTTGGGGGCTCAGTCGGAACAAACGAGCGATGTCTCCCGAGTCGTTGTGGGTCCAGAGGTCTTGCGATCCATCGCGGCTTGCGGCCAGTCCACTGCTTTCATCAATTCTTTCATCGCCGATTGTCCATCTTTCCAGCACCTCCAGGTTCTGCTGGCCGATACAAGACGGCAAGCAAGGGGTCAGCCAGCCACCGGGCAGGAGGGCCATCAGAAGGATGGGGGTTATCCTTCGATGAAAAAAGCATTTGGTTCGATCCACGGGCGATTACCTGGAGTGCGATGGTCCATCGGGAAGGGAATCTGTCTCGGATGATTCCTGAAGGATATCGCGCCGGGGGCGAGAGTGGTCCCTGGCGCAGCCACTGACGTAGAGATTGCCATCGACGAAAAAACGAAGGGTTAGATCGGTGGATTGGGAGATTCCTATCCGAGGCGTGGCGCGGATGTCCCATCGCGACTGGCTTTGGATCGCGGAGGGTTCGATCCAAAGCGAACCTCCTGGGGTGGCGGCCTTCCCGTCCAAAGTGCGATCGATCGCCAGGGCTTGGCAGAGCCGACCGGGGCCGGTGGTCAAGCGGCGAGGGTCCGAGGTGCCGCGGCGTTTTTCCATCCAGTCGATTCCCTCCCGAGGCTGGAGAGCCCGAATCAGGACCGCGGAGCCGACACCGGCTGGACAGGTCACCCAGTTCAGGCAGTGTTGCTGGTGAATCTGATAGACATAAAAGCAGCCCCCTTCGAGGAACATGCTGCGATTGCGGGGGGTTGGGCCGCAGCGACTGTGACTGGCGTCATCTCCCTGGTCCAGGTACGCTTCCACTTCGACGATCCACCCCGAGCAGCGTCCCTGGTCGGTCTGTCGGACCAGCAGCTTTCCCAGCAGTTGTCGAGCCGCGAGGACTGTCGGGTGGTTGTCGAGCCGTCGTTTTTTCATCGCTGGATCCCGAGTGAACGACCCCATGCAGCCACTGACGATTCGAGCTCGTTGGATTCTGACCCAGGATCCCGTCCCGATGGAAGGGGGCGCGGTGGTGCTGCACCAGGGGAGGGTGGTGGGATTGGTGCAGGAGCCAGCCCGCTGCGACCTCGATCTTGGCGATGCCATTTTGGTGCCGCGACTGATCAACGCCCATACCCATCTGGAGTTTTCGGAGCTGGAGCAACCGATTTCCGCCGAGTTCGGTTTTCCCGGCTGGGTCGAGTCGCTGGTGGAACGCAGGAGGATGGCGGCTGGTTCGCAGAACGAGGAGAGTCTCTACCGGATGCGCCAGGACAGCCTGCGCCGAGGGCTGAGCGAGTCGATCGAAAGCGGTACCGGATGGCTGGTCGATAACATCACTCCCCCCTGGGATTTTCGGTGGCCTTCCGTGATCGCCGAAGAGATCCGGTGTGCCATCCAGAAGGAAGAAGACCTACCGCTGGCCAAGGCGATCGGTGGTGGACTTC
>Ga0315902_10000990_pt1 | contig 46521 bp, 45 predicted proteins | sample LakEriMetagenome_9_FD_203523 | JGI IMG/M metagenome (GOLD analysis project Ga0315902, IMG submission 203523) | Freshwater fungal communities from buoy surface, Lake Erie, Ohio, United States - Buoy 12 MA117 | ecosystem: Environmental > Aquatic > Freshwater > Lake > Lake biofilm | place: USA...
CTGAGGATCCTGAATTCGAGACCTTCTACACGAAGAACATCCTTCTGAATGAAGGTCTGCGTGCCTGGATGGCACCGGCCGACCAGCCGCACGAAAACTTCGTCTTCCCTGAAGAGGTTCTGCCCCGCGGCAACGCTCTCTGATTCGTCCGGATTCTTCTCTGCCTGTCGGCAGCGCCCACCCCGCCGCAAGGCGGGGTTTTTCATGCCGGCACTGCCGGCGTGGTTCGGCGTCGGCCCCCGGCAGAGCTCCAGGGTGCGGAGGTTTGGTGGATCTGACCCCTCCAGCCACGTATCGGGTCCAGCCGCGGCAGGGGCCCTGGCTGGGGTCTCAGGCCCCGGATGTTCCTGTGTTCGTCCAGCCGCACCCATGGCCCGCGGCGACCAGCTTCGGACGGCTCGCCCGGCGTTCAGGGCCCGGCCTTCAGCTCCCGGCTTTCAGCTCCTGGCGGATCTCCCGCATCAGCCCCCCCAGGCGTGCGGCGGCATCGGGATCCACCGTCCCGCCCCGCTGCAGCAGCACCACCCCGTCTTCAACCCGCCGGACGGCGTAGGGCGGTTGCATGGCCTCCAGGCGCTGAAGACTCTTGCGCAGGGCCCGACGGTCGCGCGGGAAGGCGACTCCATAGCGCCGCAGCCAGTCCAGATCCACCGCGATCCAGTCGACCGGCCGGGGTTGGCCGCGGCGGTCGAGATAGGCCTGGTTGTCCGGGAAGCGCACCAGCACCTCCCGCCGCGCCAGCGGTGGGATCAACGGCGTGCTGGCGGCCACGCTGGCCCCCGCCGGGATCTGCGCCAGCACCGCCCGGGCCTGCTGGCCGTGCCGCCACTGGCGCCAGGGGCTGCTGTAGACCCAGGGTCGCAGGCTGTCCGGGATCAGCCAGGAGAGGCTGCGGTTGGGGTTGCCGCTGACCGTGAACAGCAGCGACAGCACCAGACATCCGGCCCACAACCGCCGCAGCGTGCGGCGATGGAAAGCCGCTCCATGGACCTGCCACCAGAGGATGCTGCCGGCGAACAGGCCGGGCACCACCAGCAGTGTGTAGCGGATGTTGATCGAGAGGGGGTTGTTGGCTCCGCGGGCCAGCAGCAGCCCCAGCAGTGGCAGGCCCATCAGCAGCCAGCTGTCGAGGCTGATCAGCGGCACGAACAGCAGCGGCAGCCCCTGGGCAGCCAGGTAGGTCAGGGTCTGACGGGGAGGATGCAGCAGTTCTTGCAGCAGCACCAGCGGGCGCCCGAGGGCCTGGCGCAGCACCTCAAGACTGCTCGCCCGCTCGGCCCCCGGTACGTACTGACCAAAGTTCTCCAGCATGAAGCGGCGGGCGTTGTCGTCGCTGAAGAGGGGCATCAGCACGTTGGTGACCAGCACAACCCAGGTGCCTCCCCAGAGGGCAAGAGCCGCCGCCACGGGCCAGCGCTGCGGCTGGCGGATCCCCAGCCACAGGCCCACCCCCACCAGCAGCACGCCCGCGTCCTCACGGATCAGGGGGATCACCAGCGCCGGCAGCAGCACCAGCCAGGGGCGCTGCCGCTCCAGCCCCAGCAGTAGCAGGAAGACCGCCAGGGGCAGCTGGCAGAGGTCGGTGAAATTGCCCCAGGTGGGGCCCAGCACGGCGTTGGCGCCGAAGAATGCAATCGTGATCCAGCCCGCCAGGGCGGGTCTGAGCCGTTCTCGGCCGAGCTGAAACAGCACTAGCCCGGCGGCGGTCATCAGTCCCACCTGGATCAGGGGCAGGGCCCAGGGGCCGAGCCAGGCCAGCAGCGGCGCCCAGAGCAGCAGGATCGGGGTGAAGTGCTGGCCCAGGCGCCGGTAGCCCAGGGCTGGCAGCTGATCGCCATGGATCACGTTGGTGGAGAGCTGGGAGGAGAGGGTGCTCTCGAAGGGATGGCCCCGCAGGCTGCTGCTCAGCACCTGCACGAAGATTCCCTGGTCCATCGAGGCGGTGAGCACCTGCAGGCGCCAGAACTGCAGGACCAGGCCCACCCCGGCGAAGAGCAGGGCCGCCATCAGCACCGCCCTTCGGGCCCGGGCTGCTTCGTCGCGGCCGGGCTCCGCGCTGTTCCCAGCCGCTGCAACCCTCTCCAAATCCTTCATGCCACCGCCGTCAGGCTATGGCGGTCCTGCGCTGACGCCAGGATCGGCGGCTGCCATCGCGGTGACTCCGCATTTGTGCTTACGATTTAAAGGTCCTGTCAGCAGTGGCGTGGATTCCGGTTGCTGGTCAGGCTTCACTCCGGTGGAACCTCCCGTCAGCCTGTATCCGAAGGCGTCGCCGGCTGGCCCAACCCCTCAGGAGGTGCCATGCGTTCCAGTGCTTGTTTCCAGGGTCTGCTGATCGTGGAGAACGCCGGCTGATTCGGCGCTGATCCTGATCTATCGGTTCCGCGACAGAGCGGACCCGGCGAGAGCCCCCGATGTCGCCCAGCCTGTCTGGGTGACATCGGGGGCATCGTTCTGTTGGGACCAGCTGTTGGGACCAGCTTCTGTGGGCAATATCCCGTCCTCCGCATGTTGTCCTGTTGGACCGGACCCGTGCAGCGTGGTGCAACCTGGCTCGCCCAGCCTGCCTTGGGCCGTCTATGCGCTGGGCGCTCTGATCGCGGGCCCCGCAGGTCGGTCCGTGTTGAGGATTGCCCCCGCCGCACCCGCCGGCGGCGTGCCTGCCTTCGGGCTGCGGCGTCGTGGGCGAACGCTCGGTCTGCCGGGGTGGTTCCCGCTTCGCGCGGGCGAGGCGTCCGGAGCCGGGACCTAGGGTGACCGCCCATCCCCCGTGGCCAGCTGGGCCCGTCCCGCTCCGCGGTCAGCGTCCCCCCTCGTGATCCCTCCCCTCCAGGCCCCTCCCAAGCCATCCGACCGGGTGATCCGCACGCCCTGGGGCGAGCTGCGCCCCCAGGTCGACATGCTGCCGGTGCTGTACCTGCTGGTGCTCTACGGCCTGGTCTGGTTCCTGCCCTTCGGCGCGTTTGAGTTCTGGCGCAAGGGTGAGGACGGACCGGCGGAATGGCTCCAGTTCCTGGGCTACGCCGGAGCCTCGCTCGGGGCCTGGCTGGTGGTCTGGCGGCGCCGCCATCAGGGGGTCTCCATCGCTCTGCTGGCCTGGGTGGCCCTGGCCCTGTTCTGCTTGTTGATCGCCGGTGAGGAGATCAGCTGGGGGGAGCGGATCCTGGGGTTCAGCCTTCCGGATGTGCAGGCGCTCAATGCCCAGAAGGAAACGAATGTGCACAACATCCGGGGCATTCAGAACTACATGCACTTCGCCTTCATTTCCTTCAATCTCCTGTTCGGCTACCTCGGCTGGCGCTTTTTCCCCCGCATCGATGCGTTTCCTGCCCGGCGGTTCAGCCTCTACTTTCTGCCGGTGGCGCTCTTCTACACCTGGTTTGATATCTCCTGGATCACCCGAGGCCAGCGCATCCGTAATGATCAGGAAGCGATCGAGCTGATGATGGCATTCGGGTTGCTGCTGCACAGCTGGACCATGGCGCGTCTGGAGCGCCAGCGGCCCGGTCCTTCGCTCACGGCTGAGCGCTGAGTTCGCGGCGAAGGGTGCTGATCGCGTCCTGCAGGCTGCGGCGGGCCTGGGGCAACCGGTCCGGACGCCCTCCCAGAACAACGGCCAGATCCTCCATCGCCTTGACCACCGGGTCCCGCCGCTGTTCCGGCGGCAGCGACTCCAGCACCCGCCGGGCCTGGAGTGGATGGCCATCCACCAGCAGCATCGTCGCCTGGTAGGCCGCCGGCCAGGGAGAGGCCGGCTGGTTGGCGGCCAACCGGCCAAACCAGGGCGCTGCCTCGCGCGGCCGGTTGCGCAGTACCTCCAGCAGAGCCAGGCTCCAGAGCGCATCGGCGTTGCCTGGATCGCGGGCCAGCTCCTGCCCGGCCCAGCGCCGCAGCCGCTGCTGATAGAGGAAATGCCCATCGAGCAGGTGTTCCGAGCCGATGCGGCGGAAGACCGCGCCCACCCCCCGGGGCCCGCTCTCCAGCCCCCGGGCCAGACGGATGAAGGTGGGATCGAAGCGTTCTCCCTGCCCGGCCAGCTGGCCCGTCCCGCCCCGGCGTTTCCACAGCTCGAGCTGGCGTCCCTCGGTCCAGGGCCAGGAACCGACCCGCTCGAAGCGGCCATCGCGGCGCAGCTGGCGGCTGAGCTGCCTGTATGGCTTCTTGCGGGCTCCCTGGTCGCCGGTGGCGAGCAGCACCCACTCGCCGCGTCGCAGCACCCGGCCATGCTCCCGGGGCCATTTGCCGACCCGGCGGGCCACGATCCGGCCACCGGCGCGCCGGCCGATCCAGGTGGCGGTGTGCTCGTTGAGGTCGGCGGCACTGGGCACCATCAGCAGGGTGGTGGGCCGTTCACCGACCGCCCCCCGCAGGTTGGCGATCGCGGCGGGCAGCGGTGATGGTGGCGGGGTCTCGATCGCCGCCAGCCGTGCCCGGGCCGTGCCGGCTGTCGCCGCCAGCAGGCCGGTAGCCAGGGCACCGGCGGCCAGGCGGGGGCCGCCGCGGGCCGCGAGCTCCTCGCCGATCCACCACCAGCCGCGGGCCAGGAGCAGGGTGAGCAGCGGCAGCACCGGTGCGATGTAGCGGTCGTCCTTGTTGGGACTCAGGCTGGTGACCAGCAGGCCGGCGAGGGTGCAGCCGATCAGCCAGGGCCAGCCCGCCGGCAGCGTGCGCCAGGCCTGCAGCCAAGCTGCGGCTCGCCTGCTCCGGGCCCTCCAGAACGCCAGCGCGGCGGCCGCCAGCGCCGGCCCCAGCAGCGCGGGGCCGATCTGCTGCGGCCACAACCGCGGGTACCACAGCAGCACCTCCAGGCTCAGCCCGGTGGGATCTCCCTCGGCCGCGGCCGATTCCACCACCGCCCGGTTGGTGCCGCTCAGGGTGGTGATCGCGTTGTGGCGCAGCCAGGGGGCCAGCAGCCCCAGCACCAGGGCGAGGGCCACCAGCACCTGGGGCCGTCGTGCCGGCCGGCCCAGTCCCTGGCCGGCGGCCCAGAGGCATGGCAGCCCCACCACCAGAAGGGCGCTCTGCTTCACCAGCAGCGACGCCGCCACCGCGAGAGCGGCCGCCAGCGCCTGAGCCCATCGCCCTCCCCGGGGGGCCGGGGCCTGCCAGCATCCCAGGCGCCAGAGCGCCAGGGTGGTGGTGGCAGTGAGGGGGATGTCCAGGGTGAAGTCGACCCGCAGGGCGGCGAGCGCCGGCACCAGGGCTACCAGCGCGGCCGCCAGCAGACCGAAGCCGGGGCCGCGCAGCTGGCGCGCCCAGAGCGCCACCACCACCAGCAGCAGACCGTGCCAGAGGGCAATGGCCCAGGTGGCCTCATCGCTGCCGTCTCCGGCCAGGGCGATCACCGTGCCGTTCACCAGGGAGGCCAGCGGTGGAATCTTGGGGGAGAGATCGAGCAGATCAGCCCAGCTGCTCCAGCCCCCACCCGGCAGCAGGCCCAGGGCCCGGCCGTGATCCACGGCGCTGTTGAGGTAGTCGGCCTGATCCCAGCTCGGCAGGGCGGTGTCAGCGGTAAGCCAGAGGCGATCGGCGGCTGTGGCCAGGAGCCAAAGGCCTACGAGGGGCAGCCACCAGCTGCGCAGCCAGACCAAGCGCCGCATCAGAGCCAGGGCACTCCCAGGATCAGTCCACTGTGGACCATCACAGCGGACCACCAGCAGAGTCGCGGGGGTGGCGTGCGTTCAGTCTTCTGTCACACGGGGGGGAGTGCCTGTTGTCACAACCCTCGAGACTGGGGTGCGGCGCATCGCGCCCATCCGTGTGAGGACCCCCATGAAATTCTTCCAGCAACTGCTGGTGGCGCCTGCGGCGCTCGGCCTGCTGGCTCCTGCGGCCGTCTCGGCCGCCGAGCTCAACCTCAGTGGCGTGAATCAGTACGCCTCCGAGGAGCAGGTGACCAGCATCACCCAGTTCTCCGACGTCAAGCCCACTGACTGGGCCTATCAGGCCCTGTCGAACCTGATCGAGCGCTACGGCTGCGTCGCCGGCTACCCCAACGGCACCTACAAGGGCGGCCAGGCGATGACCCGCTACGAAGCGGCCGCCCTGCTGAACGCCTGCCTGGATCGGATCACCGAGGTGACCGACGAGCTCAAGCGCCTGATGAAGGAGTTCGAGAAGGAACTCGCCGTGCTGCGTGGCCGCGTTGATGGCCTCGAGGCCCGCGTGGGTGAACTGGAGGCCACCCAGTTCTCCACCACCACCAAGCTGCGTGGTAAAGCCACCTTCGTGATCGGCGCCAACAGCTTCAGTGGCGATCTCGATTACCCCGCCGTCCGCAAGTACGACTTCGGCTCGGCTTACAAAACTGACAAGGTTGGCGAGAACTACGCCGATCACGCCAGCGAGCTCGAAGGTGCCACCACCTTCAACTACGACGTCCAGCTCGACTTCGACACCAGCTTCACCGGCAAGGACCTGCTGCGCACTCGCCTGCGCGCCGGCAACTTTGCTGACTCCGCCTGGGATGGCGACGGCCCCGTGGGTCTGAACGCGATGGAGATCGCGTTTGAAGAGAATTGCGGCACCGGCTCCGACTGCGGTGACGTGGTGGCCATCAACCGCCTCTTCTACCAGTTCCCGATCGGCAGCTCCTTCACCGCCACCATCGGTGGTCGCGTCCGTCAGGACGACATGCTGGCCCTGTGGCCCTCGGCCTACCCGGCTGACACCGTCCTCGACTTCTTCACCTACGCCGGTGCTCCCGGCGCCTACAGCCTCAACCTGGGTGCTGGTGGTGGTCTGTGGTGGAAGAGCGGCGGCTTCAGCATCAGCGCCAACTACGTGTCCGCCAACGGCGATGTCGCCAACCCCAACACCGGTGGCATCGGCACCGAGGGCTCCCAGTCCACAGGCACCGTTCAGCTCGGCTATGCCGCTGCCAACTGGGGCCTGGCTGCTGCCTACACCTTCTCGCAGAACGCTGGTATCTACGGCGGCAACGGCACTCCGTTCGCCAACTACGCCTGGTACCAGTCCGAGAGCGTGAACTCCGTCGGCGTCAGCGCCTACTGGTCGCCCCTGAGCGCCAGCTGGTTCCCCTCGATCAGCGCTGGCTGGGGTATCAACTCCTACAGCGACAACAACACCGACGAGTTCGCCAACTTCGACGGCGGCAACAGCCAGTCCTGGTACGTGGGTCTGCAGTGGGCCGACGTGTTCTGGAAGGGCAACGCTTTCGGTATGGCCGTTGGTCAGCCCACCTTCGTCGTCAACAGCGGCGACTCCGACGTGGACGCCAACGATGGCAACTACGCCTGGGAATGGTGGTACAAGTTCCAGGTCACCGACAACATCAGCGTGACCCCCGCCATCTACTACCTCAGCGCCCCCCTGGGTCAGCTGCAAAACGAGCAGAGCAACGAGACTTTCAGCAACTTCGGCGGTCTGGTCAAGACCACCTTCAAGTTCTGATCTCTGGCCGGAGTGCCTTCGGGCACTCCTCCATGTGTCTGCTGAACACCTGTCCCCGGCTCGCGCAGAGTCGGGGATTTTTTTTGTAGTCTCCGACCACTTTTGTTGTGTTCCTGGCCATGCTGTCCCGACGCACCCGTGTTCTGGCTCCCCTGGTCATGGCGGTGCTCTCCGCTTCCATGGCGCCGGCCGCCCGGGCTGTCGAGGCGGGACAAGATGATCTGTCCCGCTATGCCGTGAGCCTGCAGGATGATCAGGTCACCAGCATCAGCCAGTTTTCCGATGTTCAGCCCACTGACTGGGCCTATCAGGCCCTCTCCGCTCTGATCGAGCGCTATGGCTGTGTGGCTGGTTATCCCAACGGCACCTTCAAGGGTGGCCAGTCGATCACCCGTTACGAGGCGGCCGCCCTGCTGAATGCCTGTCTCGATCGGATCACCGAGGTGACCGATGAGCTCAAACGCCTGATGAAGGAATTCGAGAAAGAGCTGGCCATCCTGCGGGGGCGGGTCGATGGGCTCGAGGCCCGGGTGGGCGAGCTGGAAGCGCTGCAGTTCTCCACCACCACGCGCCTGAAGGCAGACACCCGCTGGGTGCTGGGTGGACTGGATTACGGCGGCAACACAGCCGATGCCCGCATCTATACCGATTCGAAGGCACCCGGCTACGTGCCCCTGCCGGAGGCTCTGACCTTCAACTATGACGTTCGCCTGAACTTCGATACCAGCTTCACCGGCAAGGATCTGCTGCGCACGCAGCTGCGAGCCGGCAACTTTGCCCAGAGCGGTTTCGGGGCCCTGCCCACGCCGATCACCCAGCTGGATGCGGGCTTCGAGGAGAACTGCGGCACCGGAACCGACTGCGGCGACGTGGTGGCGATCAACCGCCTTTACTACAGCTTCCCGCTCAGTTCCAACCTGTGGGCCGTTGCAGGTCCTCGGGTTCGCCAGGATGACCTGTTGCCTGTGTGGCCCAGCGTTTACACCGGCGACAAGATCCTCAAGTTCTTCCAGTACGCCGGTGCTCCCGGCGCCTACAGCCAGGTGCTCGGCGCCGGTGGTGGTGTCTGGTGGCGCTCCAGTGGCCAACCCCAGAAGCCCGGTGGTTGGAGTCTGGGTGTGGCCTATGTCTCGGCCAATGGAGATGTGGCCGATCCCTCCTCCGGTGGCATCGCCACCGATGGCTCCGCGGCCACAGGCACCGTCCAGCTGGCCTACACCGGTCGCAACTGGAACATCACCGGGGCCTATACCTACAGCAGTGCGGGGGTCCGCTACCCGGGCACGCCCCTGAGTGTCGAGATTCAGCCCACTCCCGGCATCGATAACGGTTACACCAACTCCTTCGCGATCTCGGGCTACTGGCAGCCCTTCACCAGTGGCTGGCTGCCATCGATCAGCGCTGGCTGGGGCATGAACCGGATCTACTACACCTCGAGCAATACGCTTGTTCCTTCCGATGAGCAGGGATTCCGGGCCAAGAGCGAATCCTGGACGGTCGGGCTGAACTGGACCGATGTGCTGGTGAAGGGCAACACCCTCGGTTTCGCGGTCGGTCAGCCCTCCCGCACCGCCAATTCCGATGGCGATACGGTCTGCGCCGTGTGGTTCCCGCCGACCTGCAGTGCCAAAGGGGTGGCGCCCAAGGGTGACTTCCACGAGCCCGAGGATCAGGGCTTCGCCTTTGAGCTCTTCTATCGCATCCAGGTGACCGACAACCTGGCCGTCACCCCCTCCCTCTTCTACTTCACCCGCCCCCTGGGCCAGTACACCCTCGACTCCGGTCCTGGCACCGATAACAACGGTACCTTCAACACCCTCGGCTATCTGGTGCAGGCCACCTTCCGCTTCTGATCGAGCGCTGAAACGTCTGCAGCGTCCCCACCCCGCATCCGCCCTGTGCTCTGGAGCACAGGGCGCTGTGTCGGTACAGGGGGATGCAACCATCGCAGTTGTTTACGATCTGCGACGTTCGCCCACCCGGGTGAACCTCCTCTATCGGTGTGAGGATCCGAATGAAACTTTTCCAGCAACTGCTGGTGGCGCCTGCGGCGCTCGGCCTGCTGGCTCCCGCGGCCGTCTCGGCCGCCGAGCTCAACCTCGAAGGTGTGAATCAGTACGCCTCCAAGGAGCAGGTGACCAGCATCACCCAGTTCTCCGATGTCAAGCCCACTGACTGGGCCTATCAGGCCCTTTCGAACCTGATCGAGCGCTACGGCTGCGTCGCCGGCTACCCCAACGGCACCTACAAGGGCGGCCAGGCGATGACCCGCTACGAAGCGGCCGCCCTGCTGAACGCCTGCCTTGATCGGATCACCGAGGTGACCGACGAGCTGAAGCGGCTGATGAAGGAGTTCGAGAAGGAACTCGCCCTGCTGCGTGGCCGCGTTGATGGCCTCGAGGCCCGCGTGGGTGAACTGGAAGCCACCCAGTTCTCCACCACCACCCGCCTGAAGGCTGACACCCGCTGGGTTCTGGGGGCCATCTCCTACTCAGGCAACGAGGTCAACGACGACAAGACCTACGGTCCGAACAGCAGGGGCGTCACCACCCAGCTGCCCGAAGCGCTGACGTTCAACTATGACGTCCGCCTCAACTTCGACACCAGCTTCACCGGCAAGGACCTGCTGCGCACCACCCTCCGGGCCGGTAACTTCCGCGACAGCGCCTTCTCCAGTGGCAATACGGTGACGCCGTTGGCTCAGCTGGATGCGGCCTTCGAGGAGGACTGCGGCACCGGCACGGACTGCGGTGACGTGGTGGCGATCAACCGTCTCTACTACCGCTTCCCGATCAGCAGCAGCTTCACTGCGGTCGTCGGCCCCCGCTTCCGTCAGGATGACGGTCTTGCGGTCAGGCCCAGCGTCTACAACGCCGATAAAATCCTCAAGTTCTGGGACTTCAACGGTGCTCCCGGTGCTTACAGCCAGGTGCTGGGTGCCGGTGGTGCTCTGTGGTGGAAGCAGCCCGGCAAGACCGGTTTCAGCGCCTCGGCCGTCTACGTGTCGGCCAACGGTGATGCCGCTTCCCCCAATGGTGATGGCTGCCTCAGCTACAACGGCGCCTGCGGCGGTATCGGGAATAGCGCCTCCGCCCAGAGTGGCACTTTCCAGCTCGCCTACACTGGCTCCAACTGGAACATCACCGGTGCTTACACCAGTAACTCCGGTGGTGTGAGCATCGCGGGCACTCCTCTGTTCCGCGATCTGCGGCCGAATATCTACAGCAAGAACGGCTCGGGTCAGGTCAGTTCCTGGGCTGTGTCGGGTTATTGGCAGCCGCTGAACACCGGCTGGTTCCCCTCGATCAGCGCCGGCTGGGGTTACAACACCACCACCTACAACGGCACTGACGAGAGCCTGCTGCCCCTCGACTCCGCCACCAGCCAGTCCTGGTTCGTGGGTCTGAACTGGCAGAACGCCTTCGTCAAGGGCAATGCGCTCGGCTTTGCGGTCGGTCAGCCCACCTTCGTCACCGCTCTCACCGGCGATGACGGTGATGGCATCGACGTCAACGACGGCAACTACGCCTTCGAGCTGTACTACAAGTTCCAGGTCACCGACAACATCGCCATCACCCCGGCCCTGTTCTGGCTCTCGCGCGCCCGTGGTGCCCTCACCAATGCCGGCGCCAGTGCCGCCTCCGCCCTTGCCGATCCCGGCATCAGCGATGGCGACACCCTTGGAACCTTCGGCGGCCTGATCCAGACCACCTTCAGGTTCTGATCCTCAGGGCTCCGGCCCCACGGATTGCTGCCAGGGCTCTCCCATCGGGAGGGCCCTTTTTTGTGCCCGTCCAGGCTCGGCTCCACCTGTCCTCCCCATCCGGGGCTGTCCGCTGTGCGCTGGTCGGCGAGGCTGCCGGGCAGCAGGCCGGGCGCGGCGGGGAGCGCCGATGATGGGAGGGATCCGCCGCCGTCCGCTTGCCGCCCAGCGAGCCCGACCATTACGCCGTACTCGGCATTTCACGCCAGGCGACCGCCGCTGAGATCAAGGCGGCCTATCGCACCCTGGTCAAACGCCACCACCCCGATGCCGGTGGCGACGAGCGGCGGATCCTCGCCCTCAACGCCGCCTGGGAGGTGCTCGGCGATGACGAACGTCGCCGGGGCTATGACGGCCGTACCGCCAACCCCGGGCCGGGCGTCCACAGCCCTGGCCCCGGCATCGCCAACCGCCCGCGGCGGGCCGCCCGCAGCGATCAGGAGCTCGCCACCTGGCTGCAGCAGGTCTATGCCCCGATCGATCGCCTGCTGGGGCAGGTGATCAATCCCTTTCCGGGCCAGCTGCGGGCCCTGTCGGCTGATCCCTACGACGACGACCTGATGGAGGCCTTCTGCGGCTTCCTGGAGCAGAGCCGGGCGCGGCTGGAGACGGTGGAGACCCTTTACCGTTCCAGAGCATGCCCAGAGGCGGCCCGCGGCTTCGGGCTGAGCCTGTACCACTGCCTCAGCCAGGTGAAGGACGCCGTCACCGAACTGGAGCGCTACACCCTGGGCTACGTGGATGGCTATCTGCACGACGGCCGGGAGATGCTGCGGGAGGCCCGCGCCCGCCGCACCCGGCTCAAGGAGGAGCGGCGGCGGCTGGATCTCTGAGCTCGATCTCTCCACGCGCTCTCTGAAGCCGGACTCCGAACGGATCGCGTAACGGACCGCGCATCGCGCAACGGAGCGCCCGTCCCGCAACGGACTGCCCGTCTCCCAACGGACCGGGCCTCAGCCCTGGCTCCAGGCTTCCAGCTGGTCGAGTCGCAGCCAGACATCGGGCACGGGGCGACGCCAGCGCAGCTGGGCGTACTCCCCTTTGACGACCAGGATCTCGCCGGGGCCCTCGAACAGGTACTCGGGGGCGGCCGGATCGCTGGCTCCCGCCTCCAGGCTGCCGCCGTAGGCGGTCCGGTTCACCCGCACCAGGGCCCCCTTCTTGAGGGCGGGTGGAGCGACGGAGGTGGCGGCGGGTGTCTCGGCCATGGGGCACCAGGGGCTGGGCGAAGGGTAGGACCGCCGCCCTGCCGGCCGCCGGAGCGACCTAGCCTCGGCCGGTTGATCGGGACGGTTCGTCATGCGCCTGCTGCTGCTCGGCTGTACGGGTCTGGTCGGCCGGGAGCTGGTGCCCTTTCTGCTGGAGCTCGGCCATTCCCTGGTCGTGGTGAGCCGCCGGGAGCAACCCCTGCCCAGCCTGGCGCCGGATCGCGTTCTCAGCCTGCGCCTGGATCCCGCCGATCCGGCCTCCTGGCAGCGCGATGACCTGCGCTGTGTGCTGGAGGAGGCCGATGGGGTGGTGAACCTGGCGGGTGAACCGATCGCGGAGAAGCGCTGGACCCCGGCCCATCGCCAGGTGCTGGTCGACAGCCGGGTGCGTACCACCCGCCTGCTGGTGGAGGCGATGGCGGCCCTGTCCAGCCCCCCCGGGGTGCTGGTCAATGGCTCGGCGGTGGGCTACTACGGCACGGATCCCGAGGCCTGCTTCAGCGAGGAGTCGCCGGCCGGTGACGACGTGCTGGGGCGTCTCTGCCAGGCCTGGGAGCAGGCCGCTGACGCCGCCCCACCGGCCTGCCGGGTGGTGAAGCTGCGGATCGGCATCGTGCTGGCGGCCGATGGCGGCGCCCTGGGGCGGATGCTGCCGGTGTTCCGCACGGGCTTCGGCGGCCCGGTGGGCTCCGGCCGGCAGTGGATGAGCTGGATTCATCGCCACGATCTGGTGCGGTTGATCGCCGCCGCCCTCGAAGATCCCTCCTACCGGGGGGTCTACAACGCCGTGGCGCCCCGGCCGGTGCGCATGGCGGCCTTCGCCGCCGCGCTCGGCAGCTGCCTCGGGCGTCCGAGCCTGCTGCCGGTGCCGGCGCCGATTCTCCACCTGCTGCTGGGAGATGGCGCGCGGGTGGTGCTGGAGGGTCAGCAGGTGCTGCCCCGGCGTCTTGAGGCCCAGGGGTTCAGCTTCCAGTATCCGGAGCTCAGCGCTGCCCTCGCCGCTGCCACCAGCCCAGAGCGCCGCTGATCAGGGCCGCCCCCATCAGCAGGCCGATCGCCGGGGTGAACAGGGGCTCCCACAGCGCCTGAAAGGCGTTGAGGGGAGCCTCGATGTTGCGGCTGTGCAGCAGCACCGCCAGCGCAAACCACACAGCGCCGCCCAGCACCAGAAACACATCGGCCACCAGGATCCGGTCGATCAGCCCCCGCAGCCGCTCAAGGGGCGTCGTCGCGGGACGGGGCGACGGGGAGGCCTGGGGCTCAACCATGGCGGGACGGGAGGGTCTTGGGCAGCAGCTCCATGATCGCCGCCGCCATCCGTTCGCTGCCTCCCGGGGTGCCGATCCGTTCGGCTCCCAGCCGGTTGAGATCCCGCCGCCAGGCGGGCCCGGCCGCGGGATCCTTCAGGCGCTGCAACAGGCTGGCGGCCAGCGTCGCGGTGGCCGTCAGTGCCGCTTCGCTGCCCGGTTCGGCCTCGGCGCAGACCACCCCGGGGCCGAGCAGCCGCCGCTGGGCCTCGGCGAAGCCTTCGGTGAACTGGGGGCCTCGCCCCACCAGCTGCAGCACCGGCAGCCCGAGCCCCACCGCCTGTTCGGCGGCGGTACCGGCCATCGCCAGCACCAGATCGCTGTCCGCCAGCACGCTGCTGAAGCCGTTCCACACCAGCTCCAGCGCCAGATCGCCGTGCCGCAGCACCCGGTTGCGATCGGGCGCCGCAGGCGCGGCCGGATCGAGCCTCCAGCCCAGGGGGGCGGCCAGCCGCTCCACCGAGCCCGCATCGAGACCGGCCACCAGGGCCGCCCGCAGCCGCAGGGACCCTGACCGCCGCAGGTCCTGGGGCAGGCGCGTCAGCACCGCCAGCATCAGCGCCAGGTTGGCGGCCGCCTCCGGCAGACGGCTGCCCGGCAGCAGGCCGATGCAGGGCCGCTGCCCCAGGGGCGCTGCTGCCATGGCCGCCGCTGAGGCGGCCGGGGGGGTGGGGCTGGCCACAGGATCGAGGAAGGGGTTGCCAAGGAAGCGAACGGGCCGCCCCAGCTGCTCGCTGAGGTCGGTGGCGGTGAGGGCATCGCGACTCCAGACCCTCCGGCAGCGCCGGTGCCGCAGCAGGGAGCCGGCGGGCCAGGGCAGCCGCAGCCGCCCCTCGTAGTGGCTGGAGTAGGCGACCAGGTAGATCGCCCAGGGCCGGCCACTGAGCCAGGCGCCGATCAGCGGCACCACGTCGCCGACGGCCAGCACCAGATCGAAGCGGTGGCGGTGGCGCCAGAGCCTCCAGGCCCGGGACAGGGTGTAGGTCACCTGACCCTGCATCAGTTCGGTCAGCCGGCCGGCGAAGCTGGTGTACCCCAGACCGCCGGTGCTGAACTCGCGCGTGCCACCAAGCAGCGGCACCCCTGCCTGGCGGTAGGGACCGCCATGGCCCACCAGGGGCAGGGCTTCGACGGCCACGCCCCGCTTCAGCAGGCCCGCAGCCAGCAGGGAGCCGCTCAGGTCCTCCCCGTGGCCATTGCTCAGTAGCAGGATCCGGCTCAAGCCCCGAGCCAGGACTTCACCTTCTCCAGCGCCTGCCAGCCGGGACGGCGGCGCAGCCCGTCGGCGATCGAGTCGTTGAGCTCGGCTGCCAGTTCCGGGGCCATCAGCATCACGCGCTGCACGATCTCGATGTGCTCGCGCACACCCTTGGCACCGGTCTCGAGCATGGCCACGCTCAGGTTGATGCGGGCCTGGGGATCCTGGGGATTGAGCCGCACCGCCGTCCGCGCCGAGGTGAGGGCGTTGCGCGGCTGGTCCAGCAGCAGTTGTAGCCAGGCCAGACAGGTCCAGCCCGCCGACTGGCGCGGCGCCTGGGCCGTGATCGCCAGGAAGTCGTCGATCAGCTCTTCCGGCGCCGCTCCCTGCTGGTAGCGGCTGATGGCCTGATCGAACAGGGAGGTGGATGCGGCATCGGCACCGGTGTCCGGGATGGCACCGCTGGATGGGGCGGCCGTCATGGCGGCAGGGCGTGGGAGTCTCGGTTCTCAGAATCCCACGTCGTCCCGAACCCCCGTCGTCTCGAGGCCACGCCGTGCCATCGCCGCGGGTTCTGCGGCTGTCAGACGGCGAACGAGCTGCCGCAGCCGCAGGTCTGGGTGGCGTTCGGGTTGGTGAAGTTGAAGCCGCCGCCGATCAGGGCCGTCGAGAAGTCGAGCTGCAGGCCGTAGATGTACAGCAGGCTCTTGGGGTCGCACACCACCCGGAAGGCCGGTGCGGCCTCCGGTTCGTAGCTGTAGACCTCGTCGTCCTCGCGGATGCCGCTGGCTGCGATGAAGTCCATGGTGTAGCTCATGCCGCTGCAACCGCCGGAGCGCACCCCCACCCGCAGGACGGCGTCGGGCCCCTGCTGCTGCAGCAGCACCCCCAGCTGCTTCATCGCCGCCTCGCCGATGCGGATTCCCTTGCCATCCACGCCGGTGTGGGCCACCCCGGGCTCCGAGGGCGGCACGGTCGGGGCGTCGGCGGATCCGGGGCTGGCTGCCGTGGCGGTCTGAGTGGTGGGGGCGGCCGTGGAGATCGTCGCCGCGGGGTCGCTGCTCATGGGGTGTACGGAAAACGTCGGATCGCCTGTTGGCACTTTATGGACGGTTTGCCACCGACGGGCGGCGACGCCGCTCCATAGAGTCGGTGGGTTCGTGATCGGGAGAGCTGGGGTGCGCGTCGCCATCGTGGGTGCTGGATTGGCCGGTCTGGCGGCGGCGGTTGATCTCGTCGATGCCGGTCATCAGGTCGACCTCTACGAGGCCCGTCCGTTCATGGGCGGCAAGGTGGGCAGCTGGGTCGATGACGACGGCAACCACATTGAGATGGGGTTGCATGTCTTCTTCTTCAACTACGCCAATCTGTTCGCCCTGCTGCGCAAGGTCGGGGCGTTCGACAATCTGTTGCCAAAGGACCACACCCACCTGTTCGTCAACCTTGGTGGTGATCTGCGCGAACTGGATTTCCGCTTCCCGATCGGCGCTCCCTTCAACGGCCTCAAGGCGTTCTTCACCACCCCCCAGCTCGACTGGATCGACAAGCTGCGCAATGCCCTAGCCCTCGGGACCAGCCCGATCGTGCGCGGTCTGATCGACTACGAGGGGGCGATGACCGTGATCCGCGCTCTCGATCGCATCAGTTTCCAGCAGTGGTTCCTCAGCCATGGGGGCAGTGAGCAGAGCATCAGGCGCATGTGGAATCCGATCGCCTATGCGTTGGGTTTCATCGACTGTGAGGCGATTTCGGCTCGCTGCATGCTCACCATCTTCATGATGTTTGCGGCGAAAACCGAGGCTTCCAAGCTCAATCTTCTCAAGGGTTCGCCCCACCGCTGGCTCACTGGACCGATCCTCGATTACATCGAGGCCCGGGGCGGTCGGTTGCACCTGCGCCATCGTGTGATCACGGTCCACGATGCCGAGGAGCCTGATCCGGCCGCCGGTGGTCTGCCCGCCACCCGGGTCACGGGCCTGACCCTGGGCACCCCCGATGGCGAGATCCGGGTCGAGGCCGACGCCTACCTCGCCGCCTGTGACGTTCCAGGGATCCAGCGGCTGATCCCGGAGGCCTGGCGGCGCCACCCCCAGTTCGACAACCTCTACAAACTCGAGGCGGTGCCGGTGGCCACCGTGCAGTTGCGCTACGACGGCTGGGTCACCGAGCTGGGGGACGACCCCGCCGCCGCCGGCCGCCGCAGCGATGTTTCCCGACCCACCGGCCTCGACAACCTGCTCTATACGGCGGACGCTGATTTCAGTTGCTTCGCTGATCTCGCCCTCGCCAGTCCGGTCGACTACCGCAAGGAGGGCCTCGGCTCGCTGCTGCAGTGCGTGCTCACCCCCGGCGATCCCTGGATCCCGAAGAAGACCGAGGAGATCGTGGCCCACACCGATCGCCAGGTCCGGGAGCTGTTCCCCTCGGCCCGCAACCTGCAGCTGGTCTGGAGCAACGTGGTCAAGCTGGCCCAGTCCCTGTACCGGGAGGCGCCGGGGATGGAGCCGTACCGGCCGGCCCAGCGCACCCCGGTCACCAACTTCTTCCTCGCCGGCAGCTATACCCGCCAGGACTACATCGACTCGATGGAGGGCGCGACCATGAGCGGGCGGCTGGCCGCCGCGGCCATCCTGGGCCAGCCGGTGTCCCTGGCCACCCATCCAGCGGTCGCGGCGGCGGGAGTCTGCTGAGATGGGTCGCTGGCTCGAGCACACGGTCACCACGGAGATCCAGGCCCCGGCAGAGCAGGTCTGGGCGCTCTGGAGCGATCTGGAGGCGATGCCCCGCTGGATGCATTGGATCGAGTCCGTGGTCACTGTCGGCGACGACCCTGATCTGACCGACTGGACCCTCGCCGCCCAGGGCTTCCGCTTCCACTGGAAGGCCCGCATCACCCGCCGGATCGAGGCCCAGCAGCTGCACTGGGAGTCGGTTGGCGGCCTGCCCACCAAGGGGGCGGTGCGCTTCTATCCGCTGGCGCCTGTCTGCACGGCCGTCAAGCTCTCGGTCAGCTATGAGCTGCCGGCGGTCCTTGCCCCGCTGATGGATCCCGCCATGATGGGCGGCATCGTGACGCGAGAACTTCAGGCCAACCTTGATCGCTTCCGAGACCTTGTCGAACGTGGTGATGCGTGACCTGCGCCGGGCCGCCCCGGCCCTGTTGCTGATCCCCGGGCTGATGGCCTGCTCCTCTCCGCCGCCAGGGTCACCGGATCCCTCGGCCCAGGCGCCACCGGTGGTGGCTCCGGGGCCCGGCGGCGCGCCGATGGCCGGCCAGGCCGCCGCTCCCGCCGCGCCGCCGGCCCAGCCCGCCACCGCCCCGGCCACCGCCCGTGGCGCTGCTCCCACCGAGCGGGCCGCCACACCGGCTTCCTCCGGTCTGGCCAGCCTGCCCTCGGCCCGTCAGGTCATTGACGCCCTGCCCTTGGGGCGCCAGGATCCCTTCGCCTCCCCCTTCCCCACTTCGCCGGCGCCGGCCACCTCCGCTCAGGCTGTGCCGCCGCGCTATCGCAATGGGCTGCCCTCGGCCCTCACGGGCGGCGCCAGCGCCGGTTCGGCTGCTCAGGCAAGCGCCGTCGGCGCCACAGCCACCGGCGCCGGCCCTGACCTGCGGGTCCGACCCGCCCGCTTGGTGCCGCCGGAGGGTTTCCGGGTGACCGGCCTGATCCGTGCTGGACGGGGCGATGAGGCGGTGGTGCAGTTTCAGGAGCTCAGCGGCAGCCTCCGCCGCGGGGATCGGGGTGGTCTGACCACCGATCTGCTGCCCCGTGGCTGGAGTGTCGCTGCCGTGGACGTCAACCAGGGCCGCCTCACCCTGCAGCGGGGGCGGCGCCAGGTGATGGTGGATCTGTAAGCACTGCCACGCAGGCCGCCACCAGGCCGTCCAGGTCGTGGGGGTCGGCTTCGGCATCAACCCGACCCAGCAACTCCCGACAGCGTCCACTGGTCTGGGGACCGATCGAGACCAGGCGTGTGTCGCTCAGAACCCCCGTCCAGTCGTCACCGAAGGCCTGCTGCAGCATCCGCACGGTGTGGCTCACCGTCTTGCCGCTGCTGAAGGTCAGGGCATCGAGGCTGCGCCGCTCCAGCGCCTGCAGTGTCTCACTGGGCAGTCCATCCGGGCAGCGGGTCTCGTAGGCGGGAACCTCCACCACCCGGGATCCCGCCGCGCCGAAGGCTTCCGCCAGCACGGTGCGGCCGCCGCTCTGTACCCGGGGAAGCAGCAGCCGCAGGCCCCAGCCGGAGACGGGAAAGTGTTCGATCAGGCTGTCGGCCACGAAGGCGGGCGGCACGAAGTCGGCGGCGGCGCCGATCTGCTCCAGGCAGCGGGCCGTCTTGCGTCCCACCGCGGCCAGGCGCACCCCCTGCGGCCGGCGGGCCAGGCTGCGGCCGCTGCGCCCCAGCCGCTGTTCCACCGCTTCCACCCCGTTGGCGCTCGAGAACACGATCCAGTGGAAGGTCTCGAGCTCGGCCAGGGCATCGTCCAGGGGACCCCAGTCGTCCGGCGCGGTGACCACCAGGGCCGGCAGGTCGATCACCCGGGCGCCGGTGGCGCCGAACAGCCGGCGCGCCTCGCCCAGCTGCTGCTCGGCGCGGGTGACGGCGATGGTGCGGCCGTTCAGGAGGCCGCTGGGGCTGGCGGGAGGCGTCGTGGTCATCGGGCGGCATCGAGCTGAATCATCGCCCCGACCCGCTGGGCCAGGGCCGCGGCGACGTCGTCCCGGCCCTGGCGCTCCAGCAGCTGGATCGCCCGGCGGAAACCGGCGCGGGCCCCCGGCAGATCGCCGCCGAGCAGCAGGGCGACGGCCAGGTTCTGGTGGGTTTCGGCGTGATCGGGCTCCAGCGCCGCGGCGCGCCGGTAGGCCGTGATCGCCGCCTCCAGGCGCCCGCGCTGCCGTTCGATCAGGCCGAGGTTGTACCAGGCCAGGGCCACCTCGGGGCCGGCGGCGACCGCCGCCGAGGCCGTGGCCGCCGCCGCCTCGGCATCCCCGAGGCGCAGCTGCAGGGCTGCCAGGTTGATCGCCGCTGCCAGGGTCAGCCGGGGATCGAGGGGCAGCTCCAGGGCGTCCTGATACAGCCGGGCCGCGGCGACGAGATCGTCGGCCGTCCGGGCGATCGCCAGATGCAGCAACAGCTCGAAGCGCTCGGCCGTGGCCTCCGGCGGACATTGTTCCAAGCCCCGCTCCAGCAGGGCGATGCCCCGGTCCCGGTTCCCTTCGGCCACCTCCAGGGCCCCGAGCTTGGAACAGATGTAAGGATCGTTCGGCCGCTCCTGTAAGTCGGTCTCCATGGCCCGTCGCAGCCGGCCGGCCTTGTCGCCGCGGGTGAGCAGGGCCGGGCTGTAGCCGCCGTGCACCAGCGCCGGCATCGGGCAGTGCCGGATCTGCCAGTGGGGTTCCCGCTCCAGCAGCGCGCTGACGCTGTCATCGACCATGGCGTGATATGGGCGGCTCCAGTGCAGGTCGGGGTGCCGCCGGAACAGGCGGCTCACCGCCGAGTAGGGCGCCTGCGCCGCCCCCTGCTCCCGCCGCAGCAGGGTGATCAGCAGGGTGTCCGGGTCGGCCATCAGGGCCCGCAGGGGTTCGCGCGCCTCCGGCTGCAGCCGCTCGTCGGCATCGAGCACAAGCACCCAGTCGCCGCGCGTCAGCTCCAGGGCGTGGTTGCGGGCCGGGGCGAAATCGCCGGGCCACTCCAGGTGATGCACCCGGGCTCCCCAGCGCTCCGCCACAGCCACGCTGCCGTCGCGGGAGCCGGTATCCACCACCACCATCTCGTCAACGAAGTCCGCCACCGAGCGCAGGCAATCCTCGAGCTGCCCCTCCTCGTCGCGCACGATCATCGAGAGGCTGAGCATGGCGGCCTGGCGCCCCTGGTGGATCGGGCCAAGCCTAGGGGGGGCCGCCGTCGGCATCGCCCCCACTCCGTCGCCGTGATCACCCTGTCGGCCTCCCCGCCATCGACCCCACCAACCCGCGCCCGCCATCGCGCCACACTGCGGCAGCCGCCCCGACGGTGCGCCGACCCGGCGGCTCCCCAGGCCCCCTCCCGCCCGTGCCGGCAACCTCCGCTGTTGTTGCCGGGCAAACAAACACCCCACAGCCGCCGCAGTCCCTGAGGCTGCAGCGTCCGGGGCGGGGTGCAGCCGCGGACGCTCAGTCGGTGAAACCGCCCACGCCCGGGCCATCCCCGAACCCCAGCTGCGTCAGCAGTGCGCTCTGGGCCAGGGGCATCTGGCCGGCGCTCCAGCCCGCCGGCAGATCGGCCGGCAGCAGCGGCCGCAGGGCTTCCCACAGGTAGGGACTGCCGTAGAGGGCCAGCCCGGCCAGTCGGTCCGCCGCCAGCAGCTGGCGCACGGCGGCCGCCCATGGTTCCTGGCCGCCGCCGGCGCTGCCGCGGAACGGGTTCCCGCGCACGAACAGCTGCAGCAGGATCGGCCCGTCGCCCAGGCGCTCCAGGTCGAGGGGGGCCTCGGGATCCGCTGGTGTGGTCGTTCGCCAGGGGTTCAGGCTGCGGTTGTCGAGCAGCACGCTGCGGAAGCCGGCGGCCTCGGGCAGCACCAGGGCCGGGGCCGTGGCGCTCAGGAATGGGCAGACCAGGGTCGTGTCCAGCCGCACCAGGTTGACGCCACCGTCCTTCGGCCCCGGTCGCCGGATCGCGGTTCCCTGGTGTTCCAGGCTGTCGCGCACCAGCTGCAGGGCCAGGCGGCGGTCCTCGTCGGCCGGCCCCTCGCTGAGGGCCCCCAGCGGGGAGGCCTCGGCTGCGGTCGCCTGCGGGGCCGCAGCCGCCAGGGCCCGGCGCCGCCGCTCACGGCTGGCGTCGATCCGCTCCAGGCTGAGGCGACCCTGCTCCACCGCCGCCACGATCGCCGCCAGGGCCGCATCGGCGTCGGCGGGCATCAGCACCAGATCGGCCCCCGCCTCCAGAGCCAGCACCGCTGCTTCGCCCGCCCCCCAGCGGCCCGTGATCGCCTCCATCACCAGGGCATCGGTCACCACCAGGCCGCCGAAGCCCAGGTCGCGGCGTAGCAGGTCGGTCAGGACCTCCGGCGAGAGGGTGGCGGGTCGTTCGGGATCCAGGGCTGGCAGCAACAGGTGGGCCGTCATCACCGAGGCCACGCCGGCGGCGATGGCGGCCCGGAAGGGGGGAAGTTCGATCGCCTCCAGCCGCGCCCGGTCGTGGGGGATCAGCGGCAGCTCCAGGTGGGAGTCGGCGGCGGTGTCGCCATGGCCGGGGAAATGCTTGGCGCAGCCCAACACGCCCTCGGCCTGGAGGCCGCGGCAGAAGGCGCTGGCCAGGGCGCCGGCGGTGGTGGGGTCTTCCCCCCAGGCGCGCACGTTGATCACCGGGTTCGCCGGGTTGTTGTTGACGTCGCACACCGGCGCCAGCACCCAGTTCAGGCCCACGGCCCGGGCTTCCCTACCCGTGCAGCGGCCATAGCGCTCGGCGGCGCGTACGGCGCCGTCGGGGTCGTGGCGGTGCAGGCGGCCCAGGGCCAGGGGCGGCACCAGCCAGCTGGCCCCTTCAAAGCGCTGGCCCACCCCCTCCTCCACATCGGCGCAGAGCAGCAGAGCGCGGTCGCCCGACTCCTCGCCGCCGGCCCAGACCCGCAGCTGGTCGGTGCGCAGGCGCAGTTCCGCCGCACTCGCCCCCAGCAGGATCACGCCGCCGACCCCCTCGGCCAGCAGCCGGCGCAGGCTGGCGTTGTCCAGTTCCCAGCGGGGCCAGCGCCGCTGGTCGTCGCTGAGGTGGCCGCTGGCGCGCACCACCAGCAGTTCGGCCACGCGGCGGCGCAGCTCCCGGGGGGTGATCGCGCTCAGATCGGTGGGGTCGGACATGGTCGCTGGCTGGTCCCGGTTCAGGCGTCGGGGCCGCCGCCGGGTTCGGGCTCCGGCTGCTCGCCGGTGCCCGAGGGGATCTCGCCCCGCTCCCGCCGCTCCTCCTCCAGCCGGTTCAGCAGGCCGAGCACGTTGGTGCCGCGCTCCAGGCCCCGGTCGATCTGAAACACGACTTCGGGGGTGCGGCGCATTTGCAGGCGGCGACCCAGTTCTCCCTTCACGTAGCTGCTGGCGGCCCGCAGCCCCTCGAGCACCTGGCGCCGCTCCTCCTCGCTGCCCAGCACGCTCACATGGATGCGGCAGTGCTGCAGGTCGCCCGCCACCTCCACGTTGGTGACGCTCACCATGCCCTGATGAACCCGCTCATCGCGGATGCCGTTCACCAGCAGTTCACTCACTTCCCGGCGGATCAGGGCCGCCACCCGCTCGACCCGACGGCTCTGCGCCATGACTCATGCAATCGGAGCTGGAGTCACCATCGCACGCAGCACCAGACCCACGCTCACCAGGCCGCTGACCAGGGCGCCGATCATCGCCACGGCGGTGACCGGATTGCGGCCGCGTTGGGCCAGGGGCTCGACCACCGAATTGAGGACGCCCAGTCCGAAGGCGATCAGGTAACGCGGGTAGCGCGTCACATTCACGAAGAAGTCCTTCATCGCGGCCCGAACCCGTTGGCGTTGTGATGGCTACTCTGCCGCCCGAAGGCCCGCCGCGACGTCCGGCACCCCCCCACCCCCCCCATGGATCTCCATCAGTTCCGCCATTCGGCCTTCTGCGAGAAAGTGCGCCTGATCCTGCGGGTCAAGGGCCTCCAGGTCGCCATCCACGAGGTGGTGCCCGGCATCGGCCAGATCGAGCTCTTCCGGCTTTCCGGGCAGCGGCAGGTCCCGGTGCTCGTCGACGGCTCCCGGGTGATCGCCGATTCCACCGCCATCGCCCTGCACCTGGAGGAGAGCTATCCCCTGCCGGCGCTGCTGCCGGCGGATGCCGGCGCCCGGGCGCGGGTGCTGCTGCTCGAGGACTGGGCCGACACCGCCCTGGCGGCCGGGGCCCGGCTGGCGCTGCTGCAGGCCTCGGCCAACGATCCGGTCCTGCGGGGGGCGTTGCTGCCCGAGGCCACCCCGGCTCCCCTGCGCTCCCTGGTCGGCGGCCTGCCGGCGGGGCTGCTGGCGCCCCTCGGCCAGGCCCTGGGGGAGGTGGTGGGCGGCGAGGATGCCCGCCAGCTGCGCCGCAATCTGGAGCAGCTCACGGCCCTGGTCAGCCGGCAGCCCTACCTGGAGGGCCCGGGCCTCACCCTCGCGGATCTGGCCGTGGTGGCGCAGCTGTCTCTGCTGAAGTTTCCGGCGTCGGCAGGGGCTCCCCTGGCGGGGCGTGGGGTGCCGGGCATCGCCGATCACCCCGCCTTCGAGCCCCTGTTCCAGTGGCGCGACCGGCTGCTCCAGCAGATCGGGGTCAGCTAGGCCTGCGCCTGGCGTCCGGGCCGGCTGCCCGCGCTGCTGCGGGGCCGCGGCTGGCCCTTCCGTCCCTGCTGTGGGCCGCCGCCGCGGCCGCCGGCTCCCGCCAGGATGACCGCAGCGGAAGACGCCGATGTCCGATCCACTGCTGCGGGAGCTCGATCATTACGTGGTGCTGGCCTCCGGTGCCGGCGAACGCATCCTCAGTGCCGCCGAGACCCTGGACTGGCTGGCCGACCATCTGCGCGGCCTCGAGAGGGTGCCTGCCGATCTGGCGGATCTCGCCGATCCCGAGGACCAGGCCCGGCGGCTGCTCGACACGGCCTGTGAGCTGGATCTGGGGGCGGGCCTGGCGATCCAGTGGTTCGCGATCCGGCTGGAGCCGCCGGGCTGAGGGGTGCGCCGAGGCCCGTGTTCAGCCGCCCTCCACGCCGTGGGCCGTTCCCGGCCGGCCGCCGCTGGCTCGCAGCCTCGTCCAGCTCTCCAGGCCGGCGGTTTCAGTTGAGCGAAGTGGTGATGCCTCCATCGGCATCCACCAGCCGCACCGGCTGGGCGGGAGCCTGGGGCTGCTCCCGCAGGATGGCTGGCAGGGCGTCCAGCACCTGATCGGCCACCGCCGCCGGCCCGCGGCCGTCCTGCACCACCCGCAGGTCGGCCTGGGCATAGAGGGGGGTGCGGCGCTCGATCAGCTCCGCCAGGCGGGCGGCCGGATCAGCGGCCTGCAGCAGCGGGCGGGGGGTGGGATCGGCCTGCAGCCGCTCCAGCAGCAGCGGTGCCGGGGCATCGAGCCAGACCACCACCCCCTGGCGCAGATGGCCCCAGTTCTCGGGTCGGGTCACGACGCCGCCGCCGGTCGCCACCACCAGGCGCTGCAGGCAGGCGATCTGGTTGAGCACCTGGGTCTCGAGGCGCCGGAAGCCCTCCTCCCCCTCCAGCTCGAACAGCTCCGGAATCGAGCGACCCGCCGCCCGCTCGATGGTGTCGTCGGCATCGAGGAAGGTGTAGCCGAGACGCTCCGCCAGGGGGCGGCCCACCGCACTCTTGCCGGTGCCCATCATCCCCACGAGGTACAGGTTGATGCCCTTCAGCCGCCCGGCCAGGCTGCTGCCATCCAGTCCGCCGGCCGGGGGCTGCGGGCTGACGCCGTCACCGGTGGGGGAAGCGGAGGGCATGGGGGATCGGCGACCTGGCAGGACCCGTTTCTAAGATGCGCTGTTCGAGGCCCGTCCCGCCATGACCGCCACCGGGGCGATCCCCACCACCACGTCACCGACCGCGCCGGCTTCTGCGCCACCGGGCGCGTCGCCGACAGCTCCGAGGGCCAGTGACCCGCAGGCCCCGGCCCACGGCCGCGGGCGTCCGTGTGTGATCACCCGCCGGGCCTGTTTCAGCGCCAGCCACCTTTACCGGCTCCCCGAGCTGAGCGAGGAGGAGAACCGCCAGCGGTTCGGCCTCTGCAGCCTCCCCCCCGGCCACGGCCACAACTACGAGCTGATCGTGGCGATGGGCGGCGGGCTCGATGGCGATGGAATGGTTCTCAACCTTTCCGACGTCAAGCACGCCATTCGCCGCGAGGTGATCCAGCCGCTCGACTTCCGCTTCCTCAACGAGGCCTGGCCGGACTTCGACCTGTCGCGGCCCGACGGCCGGCTGCCCACCACCGAGGCCCTGGCCCTGGCCATCCGCGAGCGCCTCGCTCCCCACCTCCCCGTGGTGGGTCTGCGCCTGTACGAACAACCCAACCTCTGGGCCGACGTTCTCGTCGACTCCTCCCGCCCCTCCATGGAAGCCTTTCTCTCGATCCGCACCCATTTCGCCGCCGCCCACCGTCTGGCCCGTCCCGAGCTGAGCCAGGCGGAGAACGAAGCGATCTACGGCAAGTGCGCCCGGCCCCATGGCCATGGCCACAACTACCTGCTCGATGTCACCGTCCGCGGTCCGATCGATCCGCGTACCGGCATGGTCTGTGACCTGGCCCAACTGCAGGCCCTGGTCGACGACCTGGTGGTCGAGCCCTTCGACCACACCTTCCTCAACAAGGACATTCCCCATTTCGCGGGCTGCGTGCCCACCGCCGAGAACATTGCCCTGCACATCGCCGATCTGCTGACCCAGCCGATCGCCGGCATCGGCGCTCGGCTGCACAAGGTGCGCCTCCAGGAAAGCCCCAACAACGCCGCCGAGGTGTTCGCCGAGACCGCGGGCCTGGGGATGCTGCCCGCCGCCCTCGAGGCCCTGGCCAGCGCTTGAGCGAGCCCGGCAGGCAGGAGGCCGCCAGGCCCTGGCTGCGGCTGGTTCTGGTGATCAGCCTGGATGGCCGGTTGGCTCCTCCCGAGGGCGGCGCTGCCCAACTGGGCGGCCCCGGCGACCGGCGGGCGCTCGAGGAAGCCCTGGCCTGGGCAGATGGCTGCCTGATCGGGGCCGAGACGCTGCGCCGCCATGGCACCACCTGCCTGCTGAAGGATCCGCAGCTGCTGGCGCTGCGGCGTGGGGAGGGTCGCCACCCCCAGCCCGTGGCCATCGCCGTGAGCCGTTCGGGCCAGCTTCCGGCCACCCTCCCGTTCTTTCGCCAGCCGCTGGAGCGCTGGCTTCTGGCGGCGGAGCCGTCCCCGGTGGCCATCCCCGGGTTCAGCCACCAGCTCCCCCTGGCGCGTTGGCCGGAGGCCATCGACGCCCTCGCTGGCCGCGGCATGCGCCAGCTGGTGGTGCTGGGTGGAGCCGGTTTGGCCGCCTCCTTGCTGGGCGCTGGCCTGATCGATGAGCTGCAGCTCACCCTCTGCCCGCGACTGCTGGGGGGAGCCCACCAGTGGCTGCCGTCCGGATCTCCTGTCTGGCCCCCGGACGGCCCCTGGGAGCTGATCGAGCACCGGGCCCTGGGGGGTGATGAACTGCTGCTTCGTTACCGGCGCGGGCGGGAGAGCAGCGGTGGCTGACGTCCGATCAGTCCACTGGAACATCCACCGGAACATCTGAATTCGGGGGGCGGATCCTGGCCGCTCCGCTCAGTCCCGCCGATCGTCCATCCAGCCCGGGGGGACGTCGGAGCGGCGCTGGCCCAGGCGGCGGCGCCCCTGGAAAACCGCCGCGATCCAGAGCGCCAGCAGCGGCTCCTCGCGTCCGGGAAGCCGGGCTCCGGCCGCGAAGGCGATCGCCATCGCCAGGGCGATGCTGCCCTTCTGCACACTGCGCACGATCCCGGCCCAGATGGCCGAGCCCGTTGGACCGGCGAGCTCCTGTCCCGCCTGCTTTCTGGCCTCGCTGAGGCCTTGGAGCAGGTCCTCGCGCAGCACCGGCAGCGGCCGCTCGAGATCGGAGCGCATCAGCTGGGGGCCGTTGTTGCTTCTGAAGCCTTGTTGAAGCTCTTCGGCCGTGCTGGCTTCCACCACGATCTGCCGCAGGGTGTTGAAGCGCTGATCCGCCTGCTCCAGCTGTTTGGCCAGTTCCAGCTTCTGATACTGAAAGGCGCGCATGGTGGCCAGGCCATGAATCGGGATCAGCGCCAGCATCAGCAGGGCGGCGATGGTCGCCAGAACCTGCACCCGCATCGTCCAGCGACCCACGATGTGGTCGCCTGGGAACAGCAGCCAGGCCAGATGCATCAGGATCAACCCGATGAGCGGAAAGCCCACGTTGTTCAGCACTGCGCTCACCATCCGCTGCACCCAGATCGGATCCAGGGGCTGTGCCGGCAGCACGTCAATTAGAACGGTCGTGGCATAGATCAGGAAGAATCCCGCCGCGGCAGCCGTCATCAGCACAGCCACGTTCTCGGGCAGGGGACCGATCTCCTCCTGCAATTCCTCCGGACCCGGGTCGTCGTACATCGCCATCAGCCTGGTCTGCTGCCAGTAGACCCTAATCGGTGCTCCCGGGCCGCAGGCGTCCGCCGAAGCGCCGGCCGAGTTCCCGCAGGGGGACCTCCCGCAGGCTGTCACTCGGCAGGCCGAACATCCGGGCGAGGCAGCGTTTCACGATCACCTCGCTGTCGTCGCCGAAGCGCCCCGCGAGCATTTCCGTCAGCATCCCGAGTCCACGGCCGCTGGCATCCGTCTCCTCGATCAGACAGCGGCTGGTCGGGCCCGCAAGTTTGCGGCAAGGATCCCGCAGGGTGCGCTCCAGTTCCGCATCGCCGGCCGCGGCGGTCTCCAGGCAGATCCGGGTGAGGCGGTGTTCCAGCTGGGGGCGCATCAGCATCAGTACCGGGCGCAGCAGGCCGGCGTGGCCGGCGGGAGCAGCGCCCAGCACCAGCGCCAGGCCGAGCAGCACCGCCGGGCCGCGGCGCAGGGAGCGGGCCATCGCCATGCCTGGAGTCGCCCACGACGGAGGTTCCCGTTAGTTTTGCGCCTCCTGAACCCGCCCCCCCTCCGGCCATGGCCGAGCTTCATATCCGCTGGCATCGGGCCACGGGCGAGCTTCCGCGGGAGCGCTGGCAGGAGCTGCTGGCCCTCAGCCATGGTCGGCCCGCCTCCGCCTTGCCGTTCTTCAGCTGGGACTGGCTGAACCATCTGGAGCGCAGCGGTTCGATCGTGCCGCGGGAGGGCTGGCAGCCCTGCCATCTGGGCCTCTGGCGAGACGCGCAGCTGGTGGCGGTGGCGCCGCTGTACCTCAAGGGCCACAGCTATGGCGAATTCGTCTTCGACCAGTCCTTCGCCCGCCTGGCGCAGCAGCTCGGGCTCCGCTACTACCCCAAGCTGCTGGGCATGAGCCCGCTCAGCCCTGTGGAGGGCTATCGCTTCCTGATCGATCCCGCTGAGGACATCGTCGCCCTCACCCGCACGCTGATGGCGGCGATTGATGCCTTCTGCCGAGACAACGCCCTGCTGAGCTGCAACTTTCTCTACGTCGATCCCGACTGGCGGGCGCTGGCCGAGGAAAGCGGCTGTGCGGCCTGGCTGAATCAGCAGAGCCAGTGGAGCAATCCCGGTTATGGCAGCTTCGACGACTATCTGGCCGGCTTCAACGCCAATCAGCGCCGCAACATCCGGCGGGAGCGCCGTTCCGTGGCCGCCGCCGGCCTGTGCGTGACCGCGCTCGAAGCTGAGGCGATCAGCCCGGCGCTGATGGAGGTCGTCCATCGCTTCTACGCCAGCCACTGCAGCCGTTGGGGGCCCTGGGGCAGCAAATACCTCAGCGAAGGCTTCTTCACCGAAGCCCCGCTGGAGCTCAGGCGCCATCTGGTGCTGTTCAGCGCCCATGAAGCCGGTGCCGATCCCCTGCATCCCGTGGCGATGTCGCTCTGCGTCAGGGGGGAGGACGCTCTCTGGGGGCGCTACTGGGGCAGTGATCTCGATCTGGAGAATCTGCATTTCGAGGTCTGCTACTACGCCCCGATCGCCTGGGCGATCGAACGGGGGATCCGCCGCTTCGATCCCGGGGCGGGGGGGCGCCACAAGCAGCGCCGGGGCTTCGCCGCCGAACCGCGGCTGAGCCTGCACCGCTGGAGCGATCCACGCTTCGATGGCCTGCTGCGCCAGTGGCTGCCCGAGGCCAACCGGGAGCTGGAGGCGGAGATCGTGGCGATCAACGCCGAGCTGCCACTGACGGGCCAGAACGGCGCCTCTGTACGGCCGCTGCCTGGGGCGGTCCCGGAGGCCGTGTCCGATGGCGCCGCCCCGCCGGCCTGAGGTCAGCTCGGGCAGGCCGACGTGCCGCCCGGGGGCGGGGCGTCCAGGCAGTTGGAGACGATGGCGGGCCAGGCCAGTCCCTGGGTGGCGGACCCGGCGGTTTCGGACTGGGCCGCTGGTTGGCTGCCCCGGCCGGCGATGAGCCGGAAGGGGTCGGCGCTCTTCACCGGTCCCTGGAGCCGGAAGCGGCTGGACCCCGGGGCTGGCGTGTCGGTCCGCAGCCGGTAGTCGGTCACGCTCAGCGGTTGGCCAGGCCCGCCATTGGCCCGGATCAGATCCTGAATCTGGACTTCATTGGAGAACTCCTGCAGCGAACCGAAGCCCCCGGGGTTGATCACCGGCGGCGGCAGCGTACCGCCGACATCGGAAGGCACCGCGGGAGCCGGCATGACCGTGGTGTTCGGCATCGGCGCCCCGACGATCGGAGGCGCCGCCGGCGGAGGGATGGTCGGGGCGATCTGACCGCGGGCGGTGGCCTGGGTCACGATCGCCAGCAGCAGGCCGAAGATCAGGGCGGCGGTCCGCCGCCGGGATCGGGCGGTCATGGGCAGGCGCTGCTACAGGCAGGGTGTGGCCATCAGGTTAGGCCCGCCGCTGCGGCCGGGTGGATCGGGCCTGGCGGTTCCTACGATCGGTCCATGACCCCCATCACCAGCCCCTGCTCCCGTGAGGAGCTCGACGAGGCGCTCTCCCGCCGCACCATCGCCCTGGATCCCGCCGGTTATCTGTTGATCCGGGTGGACGGCCAGGCCGGTGAGCTGGTGGCGGAGCACTACAGCAACGGCATCGACGAGCGGGGTCTCGCCACCGATCCGGAGACCGGCGAGGTGCTCGCCTGCCGGGGCGGCCGGCCGCGGGAGCCCCTGGCGGTGTATCGCGGGCGCACCGCCAAGGAGCTGGGCATCGCCCTGAGCGAAGGCGCGGGCCCGCACCCGATCAGCCGGCTCGACCACGCGCTCTATCTCGGCCGTGAGCTGCAGAAGGCTGAGAATTGCCTCCTGCAGGGTCTGCCCTACGTCCAGGACTGATCAGGCAGGACTGATCAAGGCCTGATTCAGGACGACACTCCGCAGGTCGCTGCTGGCCAGGCCGGCGGCGGATCCAGGCGGGGCCTCGGCCTCAGACCGGCTGCAGTTCGCGGTTGGCTTCGCAGGGGGCCGTCGGCGGATCGGGGGGCAGGGCTGCCAATTGCTGCTGGATCTCCCGGGTGACGACGCCGCGATATTCCTGGAAGTGCTCGTTATGAGCCAGGGTCACCAGGAACTGCTCGAAGTTGTCGGGGTTGCAGCGGGCGATCCGTGCCAGAGCGCGCCAGAAGCGGAAGCGGGTGTCGCGCACGAAACCCTGCCGCCAGACCACGATCGCCAGGGCGCGCACATCGGTCCAGCTGGGCAGGTCGGCCATGCCGAGGGCCGCCCGTTTCACATACTTCTGCCAGCGGGGTTCGCCCATCTTGGTGTAGTAGTGGGTTACCCGATCGATATAGGCATTCGGTTCGTACAGCCGGCAGAAGGCATCCACATACTCGTTGGCGATATCGCGGATCGGGCGAGTCGGCACGAAGTTGAGAAGATTGGTCTGGTTCACGCCTTTGGCGTCGGCCTTCTCCTGAATCAGGCGCCCCTCCTTCTCGAGGCGGTGCCAGAGCCCGGTGTTGGGCAGGGCCTGCAACATGCCCATCATCGCGGCGGGGATGCCGGTGCGGCTCACGAAGGTCACGATCCGATCGCCCGCGCCCACTTTCTCGCCGTCGAAGCCGATGATGAACCCGGCCATCACCCGGATGCCGTAGGAGGTGATTCGATCGACCGACTCCTCCAGGGAGCTACGTGTGTTCTGGTGTTTGCCGGCAATCGAGAGGCTGGCTTCGTCGGGGGTTTCGATGCCGAGGAATACCGAGTCGAAACGGCATTCGGCCATCATCAGCATCAGCTCATCATCGGAGGCCAGGTCCACCGAGGCCTCGGTAGCGAAGCTGAAGGGGTAACCGTGCTCGATCTGCCACTGCTTGAGGGCCGGCAACAGCAGCTTGGCGTTGCGCTTGTTGCCGATGAAGTTGTCATCGACCAGGAAGATCGAGCGCCGCCAGCCCAGGTCGTAGAGGGACTGGAGCTCGGCGATCAGCTGCTCGGGTGTCTTGGTGCGGGGCTTGCGCCCATAGAGCACGATGATGTCGCAGAACTCGCACTGGAACGGGCAGCCCCGGGAGAACTGCACGCTCATCGAGTCGTAGGCATCAAGCTGCAGCAGGTCGAAGCGGGGGATCGGCGTCGACGTCACGTCCGGCTTGTCGCCGTTGGCGCTGAAGCGACCTCCGGTCTCGCCCCGCTCGATCGCCTCCACGAACTGGGGCAGGGTGATCTCCCCCTCGTCGAGCACCTTGTAGTCGACCAGGTCAAGCTCAGGGGCGTCCGGCGTGGAGCTGGCGAACGGACCACCTACGGCCACCGGCAGGCCCCGCGCCTTGGCCTTGGCGATCTGCACCGCCATATCGGCCTTCTGCACGATCATCCCCGAGATGACGACCAGCTCAGCCCAGCCCCACTCCTCCTCGGTCACCTCCCGTACGTTGCGGTCGACCAGCTTCATCTCCCAGGTCTGGGGCAGCAGCGCCGCCACGGTGACCATGCCCAGCGGGGGCAGGAGTACCTTGCGATCCACCAGTTCCAGGATCTTCTCGTAGCTCCAGAAGGTCTTGGGGAACTGCGGGTAGATGAACAGGGTTCGCATGCGGGTCGGCGGCGAGCGTGTCGGCGTGGGTCGGAGCCTGCGCGGCGCCGGCGTTGCCGGATCCGGGGTGAGGCAACCCTAGGCCGTCCGCAACGGGTCCGCCGATCCGGCCCCTCCCTTCTGCTGTAATAAGCCCACGTTCACCACCCGCGACCATGGGCGCCGCCATCTACCTCGGTCTGTTCGTTGCCGGCCTGGTCGCGGCCGTTGGGATCACCATCGTGCTGCGCGGTGTCAAGCTGATCTGAGCGCGGTCGGCCCCAGCCGAAGCCCCCGCCGCCTGATCAGCTCCAGAATCCCCAGCACCAGTCCGCCGGCCCCCAGCAGGGCGAAGCAGGCCGGTAGCCCCAGCAGTCCGGTGATTCCGGCGGCGAGAAGCCCGCTCAGGCCACCGCCGCCAAGGAAGGCGATCTGCCCCAGTCCGGCCATGCGCCCTCGAATGGCCATGGGCGCCCCCACCTGACTGATCAGGTTCACCCCAGCCAGCAGGCTCGCGGTTCCGGCGCCGATCAGGAAGGACATCATCAGGGCCATCGGCACCGCCAGACGGCCCAGGATCTCCGGAATCGCCAGGGCCATCCCCAGCTGGGCCAGGGCCGTGACCAGTGTGCAGCCGCCCAGCAACAGGCCCGGCCGCTGGCACAACCAGGCGCTGTTGCGCTGCAGCAGAATCCCACCGCCAATGCTGCCGCAGGCCAGCACGCTGGTGAACAGTCCCAGCGCCTGGGGCGTCGGTCCGAGGATCCGGCTGGCGATCAGTGGCGCCAGGCCCGGATGGAAGAATCCGAGCAGGCAGCTGAGCGCGGTGAAGCGCACCACGTGGCGGAGTGCGGGACCGCAGCTGCGCCAGGCCGTGGCCAGGCTCGCGCCGGAGCCCGGGGCACTGCGCTGCTCCTGCCGCTGGTCGGGGCTGAGCAGCCACAGCACGGCGGCGATCGGCAGCAGATACGTGGCCGCATCGATCATGAGCGCCCCTGCCGGACCGGTGAGCGCCACCAGCCAGCCCCCCAGAGGAGGCCCCACCATCTTGCCCACGTTGAACACCACCGAAAAGCTGGCCAGGTAGGGGGCCAGCCCCTCGGGATCGGCCACCAGCAGGGCGGCGTATTTGTTTCGGGCCGTCAGTTCATAGGTGCTGGCCACCCCTACCAGCAGGGTGCTGAGCAGCAGGGCGATCATCTGGGCCGGGCCGGCGAGCAGGGGGATGGCCAGGGCCGCCAGACTGGCCGCGGCGAACAGCCCCCACTGGGCTCGGATCAGCACCGTGCGGCAGCCGACTCGGTCGGTCAGCACCCCCGCCGGACCGCTCGCCACCAGGCTCGGCAGCGCCAGGGCGGCGAAGTGCAGGGCCAGCAGCAGCGCATTGCCGCTGCCCTGCATCAGGATCCAGCCCTTCGCCGTCAGCCCGGCGAAGGAGCCGGCCGTGCTCAGGCCGGAGGCCAGCAGGAACAGACGTCTCTGACGCTCCGGACTCACCCGCCGGGCCCGCCGGTGGCCCTGGCATCGGCCACCATCGCCGCAGCGCCCACCACCTCACCCACCAGGTCGTAGGTGTCGGCGGCGGTGATGCGCACCGGCACCATGGTTCCGGGGGCGGCGCAGAGGCCGCCCGCTCCGGGCAGCACCCGCACCTCGCCATCCACCTCCGGCGCGAAGCGGGCGCAGCGGCCGATCATCTCGCCGGTGCTGGGGTTCTCCTGCTCGATCAGCACATCAACGATCCGGCCCACCCAGGCCGCGTTGCGCTCGGCGGCGATCGGCTGCTGCAGCGCCATCAGCCGGTCCTTGCGCTCCAGGGCCACCTCGGCCGGCACCGGATCGGGCAGCTCGGCGGCCGGTGTGCCCTCCTCCGGCGAAAAGGTGAACACCCCCACGTGGTCGAATCGCTGCTCGGCCACGAAATCGAGCAGGTGCTGGAAGTGCTCCTCGGTTTCCCCGGGGAAGCCGACGATGAATGTGGTGCGCAGCACCGCATCGGGCAGTTGCTCGCGGATGCGGCGCAGCAGCCCACCGGTCACGTCCGCCTGCCAGGGGCGGTTCATGGCGCGCAGCACCTCGGGGTGGCTGTGCTGCAGCGGCAGATCGAGATAGGGCAGCACGTTCGGCACGTCCCGGTAGGCCGCCAGCACCTCGGGAGTGAGGCCGGTGGGGTAGGCGTAGTGCACCCGGATCCAGGGGATCTCCACTTCGCCAAGGGCGCGCAGCAGCTCCGCCAGCTGGGGTCTGCCGGCGAGATCGAGGCCGTAGTTGGTGGTGATCTGGCTGATCAGCACCAGCTCCTGCACCCCCTGGGCCGCCAGCTGCTGCGCCTCGGCCACGATGCTGGCGATCGGGCGCGAGCGCTGGTCGCCGCGCAGGTGGGGAATGATGCAGAAGGCGCAGCGGTAGTCGCAGCCTTCGGCCACCTTCAGATAGGCGATCGCCTCGCTGGTGGTGCGGTAGCGGGGCAGGTGTTCATCGCCCACGAAGGTGGGGTTGGCACTCACCTGATTCACCCGCTCGCCGGCCTCCACCCGCTCCAGCACCGACACGATGTGCTGGTAGTCGCCGGTGCCCACGATCGCCTTCGCCTCGGGCAGGCTCTCGAGCAGCTCCTCCTGGAAATGCTGCGCCAGGCAGCCGGCGATGATCAGCTCCTTGCCCTGCTCGGCCAGCTCCACCAAGGTGCGCACCGATTCTTCGCGGGCCTCCTGGATGAAGCTGCAGGTGTTGACCACCACCACCCTGGCGTCGGCCTCATCGGCGCTGACGCCGTAGCCCGCCTGGGCCAGCAGGCCCAGCATGTGCTCGGTGTCGACCCGGTTCTTTTCGCAGCCCAGGTGGGCGAAGGCCACCGTGGGGCGCTGGCCCCCCGGTGGGCGCTGGGCAGTGGCCGGACCGGCCCCACCGGCGGGCGTGGACGGGCCTTCGGGCATGGTGACGGATCCTGCGTAGGGCCAATTCACCACCCTATGCAACGGCCGGCGGCTGCGAGAATGCGGCCAACGACGTGCGCATCCGTGACTTCCACCCGTCTGGCCAGCCGCCTCCAGAGCCGACGACGCAGCGATCCCGGGCTGCGCTGGGCCCGGGTCGCCATGGCGGTTCTGGCCACCATCGGTGCCATCGACACCGCTGCCATCACCCTCAAGCGCTGGGGCCTGATCGGTCCCCTCAGCTGTCCGGGTGGTGCCGAGGGCTGCGACAAGGTCCTCAACAGCGCCTGGGGCTCACTGTTCGGTCAGCCCCTCTCGCTCTTCGGCTTCCTGGCGTACGCCGCCGTGCTGCTGATGGCCGTGCTGCCGCTGGTGGTGCGAGGCGATTCCCGCAGTGCCCTGCATGAGCGCAGCTGGTGGGGACTGTTTCTGCTCAGCACCGCCATGGCGGTGTTCAGCCTCGTGCTGATGGGCGTGATGGTGTTCCGCATCCAGGCCTTCTGCGCCTTCTGCGTGCTCTCGGCCGGTCTGAGCGTGGCTCTGCTGGTGCTCTCCCTGATCGGCGGTGAGTGGAACGATCGCGGTCCGCTGATCTTCCGCGGTGTGCTCACCGCCCTGGCCGTTGGCCTGATCGGTCTGGGCTGGGCCAGCGCCATGGGTGGTCCCCAGACCGACGGTCTGGCCAAGGGCATGTCAATTCCGGTCAAGTCGGCCAGCACTCCGGCCACGCTGGCCCTCGCCGACCACCTCACCCGCACCGGTGCGGTCATGTACACGGCCTACTGGTGCCCCCACTGCCACGAGCAGAAGGAGCTGTTCGGCAAGGAGGCCACCGCCCGCCTCAAGCTGATCGAATGCGCTCCGGATGGCCAGAACAGCCAGGCGGCCCTGTGCGATCGGAAGGGCATCAAGGGCTATCCCTCCTGGGAGATCCGCGGCCGGCTCGATTCGGGCGTCAAGCCGCTCTCCAAGCTGGCCGAGCTGAGCGGCTACAAGGGCTCCCTGCCTGCGGAGCCGGAACCGGCCAGCCCCTGATCATCAACCCGGGCGGTGCGGGGAGCCTCCCCCCGCCGCTGCAGGGTGTGGCGTCGCCAGAAGGGCTGCCGCGCGGGGGCGTCCAGCCGGAAATGCCCACCACGGCTCTCCTGCCGGAACAGGGCCGCCTCGATCAGCTGCTCCGCCAGCACGAGGCGCTGCTGCAGGTCCTGGGCGCGGCGCAGATCCCGATGGGCCGCCCCAACCTCCAGCTCCCGGCCCGGCTCCAGATCCCGGGTGCGCCGTAGCACCGGCTGGTGCTCCCAGCCGGCCCGACGCCGGCGCACCTCCGTCAGGGCGGCGGCCAGCGCGGAGCCGTCGCGTTCGACCCCCGCCACCTGCCAGCAGAGCTGACGCAGGCTGCTCACCAGGCCGCCGGTGTCGGGGCAGCCTGCCTCGGCGTCCGTCAGGCGCTCAACGCTGGACGCTGCCGTGCTGGCCTGCAGGGGTTGCAGCTGCAGGTGGCTCAGCCGCCTGGCGAACACCAGGCATTCCATCAGCGAGTTGCTGGCCAGCCGGTTCGCCCCGTGCACCCCCGTGCTCGCCACCTCGCCCACGGCGTAGAGCCCCGGCAGGGAGGTCGCCGCATCCAGGCTGGTGGCGATTCCGCCCATCCAGTAGTGGGCGGCGGGTGCCACCGGGATCGGCGTGGTTGTGGGTTCCAGCCCCAGCTGGCGGCAGCGCCCCAGGATCGTCGGGAACTGGCGTTCCAGCCGCTCGCGGCCCACCGGCCTGAGGTCGAGCCAGAGGTGCTCCACGCCCTGGCTCTGCATGCGCCGGGCCAGGGCCCGACTCACCTGATCCCGTGGTGCCAGATCGCCGCCCGCCAGCTCCGCCACCGGGCTGAGGCCCTGGTGATCCACCAACCTGGCGCCCTCACCGCGCACCGCCTCGCTGATCAGAAAGTGTGGAGCGCCCGGCAGCATCAGGGCGGTGGGGTGGAACTGCACGAATTCCAGATCGCGCAGCATGGCCCCCGCTTCCCAGGCCATGGCCACCCCGTCGCCGCTGGCCTGGGAGGGGTTCGTGGTGTGGGCGTACAGATGGCCGCCGCCGCCGCAGGCCAGCACGACGGCCGCAGCCCGCAGCCAGCGCACCCGCTCCCCCTCCAGCACCTGAAGCCCCACGCAGCATCCTGACTCGACCCACAGCCGCAGGGCGGGCAAGCCCTTGCGCAGCACCAGGCCCGGCCGCCGCAGCACCTCCCGCTCCAGGGCATCCACCAGTGAGGCGCCGGTGCGGTCCTGGGCGTGGAGCACGCGCCGGTGGCTGTGGGCCGCCTCCAGGGTGGTGCTCAGCCCTTCGCTATTGCGGTCGAAGTCCATGCCCAGGCTGAGCAGACGCTCGACGCAGGCCGGAGCCTCCCGCACCAGCACCTGCACCGCCGCCAGGTCGCAGAGTCCCGCCCCGGCCCGCAGGGTGTCGGCGATGTGGCTATCGAAGCTGTCCTCGGCGCGGGTCACGGCGGCGATGCCGCCCTGGGCCCAGCGGCTGGCGGAAGGGGGTTCGCTGCTCTTGCTCAGCAGCAGCACCCGCAGCTCCGCTGGCAGTTCGAGGCAGGCCATCAGACCCGCTGCCCCGCTGCCCACCACCACCACATCCCAGTGGTTGCTCAGGGGGGCTGCGGGGTCATCGGACATCGGGCCCGCACGAAGGTGTGCCGAGCCTATGGGAGCGGCCGCCGCCGATCCGTTCGACAGGGGCTGGACAGCAGAAAGCCGCCGGTGGTCCGGCGGCCGAGGAAGAGAACGGATTCAGGACCGTTCGGGATTCAGCGATAGACCCCGTCGTTGATCCGGTCAAAGCCTTCGTTGAGAGCGATCGAGGGCGGGGTGACGGTGAAGTTGCCCTTGTACTTCTCGAACAGTTCCTTCTGACGCTCGGTCAGGTCGAGCTTGAGCACGTCATCGACGCTTTGGTAGGGACCACCCAGCACGATCTTGCCGGCCAAGGTGGGGTACATCCCGGGGTACTGCTGGAAGCGGCGCACCGAGGCGTTGTTCAGATCCACCTTGCCGGCGCTCTCGGCAATCTTGTCGTCGGCGACATTGCGGCGCCCTTCATCGGCCAGCGCCGGGCCCGGCAGGGCGAGGCCCAGGAGCAGACCCACGATCACCACACCGCTCATCAGCCAGGCAAGCAGCCTCTTCATCTCGAACTCCCAAGGAGAGGGGACAGGGAACACAGGGGGGAAGGGCGATCCCGCAGGAACGCCGGATCTCAACGTTACAGACCTCCCGCCGTCCCCTCCCAGGACGGTTCCCCGCCTTTTGCAGTTCTTAGGACCGGCGTTCCGGATCGTCCACATTGGAGGCGCTTCAACCCTGCAACCCGGCAAGCCCCCTCGCCTCAGTCAGACCAACCCGCTCAACTGCGGTGCCAGCAGGGCGGCGATCAGGAACAGGCCATCGACGGCCAGCGTCGTGGCCAGGGTGGCGGCGGCCACGGCCCCGACCGCACCGCGGCCCCGCAGGATCCGGCACAGGGCCAGCAGGCCCAGGGCCATGGCGCTCACCGAAGCGAGGGCCGCCGGGGTGAGCACGCGTTCGGCGCAGCCCTGCAGCAGCACCAGGGCCTGGTCGGGGGAGGCCTGCAGCACGGTGATCCAGGAGGGCATCAGGCCGATCAGGGCGATGGCGCCATCGGTGGCGGCGGTGCCCAGCAGCGAGGCCAGATAGAAGCCGCCAGCCAGGCGCCAGCGCCCCCCCAGGCCGGCGATGGCCAGGGGCAGGGCGAAGGCTTCGATCGGCAGATGCCACAAAGGGTGCAGGCGGCACCAGCCCCAGAAGAGGGTTCCTCCCAGCCAGCTGCCGGCGAAGCCCACCAGCAGGGCGCCCAGGTCGCGGCGGATGGCGTTGTCGCTGCGTTCCAGGAGGATGCCCCAGGCCAGGAGCACCGCGGTGAACAGGGCCGCGGCCATTGGTGCCTGGCGCACCCACGGTGCCTGCACGAACACCGGACCGGCCACCAGCAGGGCCGCGCCAGCCGGGAGCAGGGCCGGGCCCAGGACCCACGGACGAGGGTGCGCCGAGGCCCAGTCGGCCCGCCGGGGGCCGGGGGCCAGCACGGTGGTCAGGTTGACCGTGGTGGCAGCACTGGGCGGAACGCCGATCACCCGCATGTGAAGAAAGTTGGCCAACCTTAAGGGGGCCAGGGCATGGTCCCGCGTAAGGGGGCCCATTAGGTTCTTGCGAGCGCCTCTGTCCCCCATGCCCCTCCTCGCGGCGGCCGAGCCCCTGCCCCTGGGAGTGGCCTGCTGGCATGCCCTGATCCTGGGTGTTGTGCAGGGCCTCACCGAGTTCCTGCCGATCAGCAGCACCGCCCACCTCAAGGTGGTGCCGGAGCTGCTCGGCTGGGGAGACCCTGGTGTGGCCTTCACCGCCGTGATCCAGCTGGGCAGCATCGCTGCGGTGCTGGCCTACTTCCGTGAGGATCTGCGGGACGTTCTGTCCGGCATCGCCCGGGCCTGCCGCCATGGTCAGTGGGCCGATCCCTCGGCCCGTCTGGGGGTGGCCATCGTCCTGGGGACGATCCCGATCGTGCTGGCCGGCATGGCCCTCAAAGGCTGGTGGCCGGGGTATGAGAGCTCACCGCTGCGCAGCATGGCGTCGATCGGCGTGATCTCGATCGTGATGGCGCTGCTGCTGGCCCTGGCCGAACTGGTGGGCAGCCGGCGCCGTCAGATCGATCAGGTGCGTCCCCGGGACGGCCTGCTGGTGGGCCTGGCCCAGGCCCTGGCCCTGGTCCCCGGTGTGTCCCGCTCCGGCAGCACGCTCACCGCCTCCCTCTTCGATGGCTGGCAGCGCCCCGCCGCCGCCCGCTTCTCGTTCCTGCTGGGCATCCCGGCCATCACCCTGGCGGGCCTGGTGGAGCTCAAGGGGGCGCTCGATTCCCCGGTCAACGGGGGACCGCTGCCGACTCTGGTGGGCGTGCTCTCGGCGGCTGTCGTCTCCTGGGTCGCGATCGCCTGGCTGCTGCGCTTCCTGCAGCGGCACAGCACCTGGGTCTTCGTGGGCTACCGCCTGCTGTTCGGCATCGCCATCCTGCTCTGGTTCCGCCAGCTCGATGCTCCCTCCGCCTGAGGCGCAACGCCACACTGGGATCAGCCCTGAGCCCGTAGCCGACCGTGTGGAATGAGCCCTCCGCTGGCATCGCCCTGGTCGACGGGGCCGACGCGGCCGCGCAGCGGCTCCCCCAGCCCGCGGTCGTTGCTTCCGTGGAGCCGGAGTCGATCGGCGAGGAACTCGGCTTCCAGCCCGGCGATCGCCTGCTCAGCATCAATGGCGTCCGGCCGCGCGACCTGATCGACTTCCAGATCCTGCAGGGGGGTGAGGAGCTGACCCTGGAGGTGGAGGATCCCGATGGCAGTCTCCATGTGGTGGAGCTGGAGAAGGATCCCGATGACAGCCTGGGCCTGGCGTTTACCGAAGCCCTGTTCGACGGTCTGCGCCAGTGCAACAACCGCTGCCCGTTCTGCTTCATCGATCAGCAGCCGCCCGGCCACCGCCGCAGCCTCTACGTCAAGGATGACGACTACCGCCTGAGCTTTCTCTACGGCTCCTACCTCACCCTCACCAACCTTACGGAGGGCGACTGGCAGCGGATCGAGGAGCAGCGTCTCTCCCCCCTGTTCGTCTCGGTGCATGCCACCGAACCGGAGCTGCGCAGCCAGCTGCTGCGCAATCCCCGTGCCGGCGAGCTGTTGCAGCAGCTTCGCTGGTTCGCCGAGCGCCGGCTGCAGATTCACGCCCAGGTCGTCGTCTGCCCGGGGGTCAACGATGGCGAAGCCCTGCAGCGCACCTTGCGCGATCTGGCCACCTTCGGCTCGGGCGACTGGCCGGCGGTGCTCTCCACCGCCGTGGTTCCGGTCGGCCTCACCCGTTTCCGCCCCGCCGGCGATGCGCTGCGTCCGGTCACCCCGGCCACGGCCGCGGCGGTGATCGATCAGGTGGAACCCCTCCAGGCGATGTTCCTGCAGACCCTGGGCAGCCGCTTCGCCTGGTTGTCCGACGAGTGGTACCTGATGGCAGGCAGGCCGCTGCCACCGAGGCCCGACTACGAGGACCTCCCCCAGCGGGAGAACGGCGTCGGCAGCATCCGCGGTTTCCTGGAAGAACTGGAGCGGGCCACGCGCCGGCTGCCCGAGGCCGTGCCCGGTCCGCGCCGGCTCAGCTGGGTGGTGGGCCAGCTCGTGGCCGATGCCCTGGCGCCCGTCGTCGAGCGCCTCGACGCGGTGTCGGGTCTGGAGCTGATCCTCCATGGGCTGCCCAGCCCCTACTGGGGGCAGGATCAGGTGGTCACAGGTCTGCTCACCGGCTCCGATCTGATCGAGGGGCTGGCCGGCCGGGATCTGGGGGAGCGACTGTTGCTGCCACGGGTGATGCTTCGCCAGGGGGAGGAGGTCTTCCTCGATGACCTGACCCTGGATGCGGTCCGAGCCGCTTTGCCGGTGCCCATCGAGCTGGTCGGTGGGGCGGACGATCTGGTGGCCGCCTGTCTCGGCAGCGCGGTTCAGGATGCCTAAGCTCACCGGATTCCATTGCGACTGTCCGTGAGGCGCCACCAGCTCCTGCTCGCCGCCCTGGTGCTTGCTCCGGCCGTCACCACCCTGCCCTCCCCGCTCCGGGCCCAGCCCGCCGCGGACACCACCCCTTCGGCCGAGGCGCCGGCGGCGGTCCCGCCGCCAGGCCCCAGCACGGTCCTCGTGCCGCCGGCCGGAGCCACCGCGTCGCCGCGCCCATCCGCCGCCATCCCCCTGGTCACCGAGAGCCGGGGCAACCGGCCACTCTCCAATCCGTCGGTGCTCACCCCCGCCGCTACCCAGCTGCCCGATGGTCTGGGTGATCTTCAGGGGCCCCGCTCCCTGGCCCTCCCCAACCGACCGGCCCAGGTCCGCATCCGCGAACTCAGACCGCTGGGTCTCTCCGAGGTGGAGATCCTGGCAGAGGTCAACAACCCCAACCTCAAGGCCCTGGCGATGCGGGTCGATCAGGCCCAGTCGAACCTGCGGGCCCAGATCGCTCTGTGGTATCCGACCATCGATCTGCGGGCCAGCTCCTTTCCCAGCTACAGCGGTGGTGAGCGGTTCCGCACCGTGGCTTCAGGCTCCAGCTTCACGCGCACCATCACCAGCATCTGGCAGTTGGATGCAGCCCTGGAGGCTCGCTGGGCTCTGATCGATCCGAGCCGTACCCCCACCATCGCCGCCGCCCGCGACGAGTTCGAGAAGGCCAAGAACGAGTTTCTGATCGGTCTGCGTGATCTGCGCCTGCAGGCCTCCCGTGATTACTTCCTGCTGCAGCGATCCGATGAACGGGTGCGCATCGGTCAGGAATCGGTGCGGGCGTCCCTGGTGAGCCTGCGGGATGCCCGGGCGCGTTTTCAGGCCGGTGTGGCCACCAAGCTGGAGGTTCTTCAGGCGGAAACCCAGCTCTCGCGGGATCAGCAGCTGCTCACCACCTACCTGGCCGAGCAATCCGTTGCCCGGCGCACCCTGGCGGCCCTGCTCGATCTCCCACAGGACGTCAGCCCCACGGCGAAGGATCCGTCCCGGGTGGTGGGAACGTGGCTGCCCTCGCTGCAGGAAAGCATCGTGGCGGCCTACGCCTTCCGCGAAGAACTCGATCAGGCCCTGCTCGACATCTCGATCGCCAACAGCCGCGCCAACGCCAACCTGGCGGCGGTGCAGCCTTTTCTCAACATCATCAACACCCTCAACGGCGGCCGCTCCTACGGCTATCAGAGCGAGAATCCCGACAGGGGCTTCGGCCAGGGGCCGATCACCAATGAAACCGGGTGGAATGTCGACAACACCGTCGGCATGAGCCTGACCTGGCGTCTGTTCGATGGTGGCCGCGCCCGCGCCCTCTACCGGCAGCAGAAGCAGGCCGCCGAAGAGAACCGCTATCGCTTCGCGCAGCAGCGCGACACCATCCGTCAGGAGGTTGAATCCAGCTTCTACGAGCTCGAGAAGAACAACCGCAACATCACCACCACTGCCCAGGAGGTCGTCTCGGCACGGGAATCCCTGCGGCTGGCCCGCCTGCGCTTTCAGGCCGGTGTCACCACCCAGCGTGAGGTGGTCGACACCCAGCGCGACCTGACGAACGCCGAGGTGCGCCACTCTGACGCCATCGCCGACTACAACGTGCAGCTCGCTGAGCTGCGCCGTCGCACCGGCCTCGACCAGATCGCTCTCTGCCGTCACCCCGATCTCCCCCCGACCAAGCCGCGGCTGCCCGGTGTTGGGGATGTGCCGATCGAGCCCCGGCCCCTGCTGCCGGCTTGCGCCGCCGACAACTCCAGCCGTCCCGTTCGCCCCTCCATCCCTTGAGCGCTCCCCCCCGGCCGGGTCTCACCGTTCTCGCGACCCTGCGTCTGGGGTTGTTCCAGGCCTGTCTCGGTTGCCTGGCGGTGGTCTTTGCCGGGATGCTCAACCGGATCATGCTCAGCGAGCTCGCCTTTCCGGGCCTGCTCGTGGGCGGCGCCCTGGCCTTCGAGCAGTTCGTGGCGCCCGCCCGTGTCCTGTTCGGTCAGATCTCCGATCGCCATCCTCTGGCGGGGCGTCACCGGATCCCCTACGTGCTTCTCGGCACCGTCGTCTTCTGCCTGCTCGCCGTTCTGTCGGTTCCCCTGATCTTCCATGTGGCTGATCTGCTGGCTGCTGGTGAGCAGCCCCGGCTGGCCCTGGGGATCGCCGCCCTCTGCGGACTCTTCGCTCTGTATGGACTGGCGATCTCCCTGGCCAGCACGCCATATCTGGCGCTGGTGATCGACCGAACCCAGGAGAGCGAGCGCCCCAGGGCGGTTGGGCTGATCTGGTGCATGCTCACCGTCGGCATCGTCGTGGGCGCCATCGCCATCGCCATCAACCTCCGCTCCCTCGATGGGGTGACCGATCCGGCGATTCTTCAGCCGGTGCTGCTGCGCTTCATGAGTGGTCTATCCCTGATCGTGTTCAGCCTCACCCTGGTGGCCGTCTGGGGGATGGAGCGTCCCCGCGGCCGCCGGCCGCCGGGGGCGTCCGCCACCACCGCGCCCGCCCGTGAGGATGCGGTCACCCTGCGCCAGTCCTGGAGCCTGATCACCTCCAGCCGCCAGGTCCTGATCTTCTTCGGCTTCCTGATCCTGTTCACCCTCGGCCTGTTCCTGCAGGATCCGATCCTGGAGAGCTACGGAGCCCAGGTGTTCGGCATGCCGATCGCCGCCACAGCCCAGCTGAACGCCTTCTGGGGCATCGGCACCCTGGTCGGTCTGCTCGTCGCCGGTCTCTGGATTGTGCCGCGGCTCGGCAAGCTCCCCACCGCCCGCCTCGGCTGCCGGCTGATCGCCGCGTCCCTGTTTCTGCTCGTGCTGGCCGGTCTCTCCCCCCGGGTACCGGTCCTGCAGCTCGTGCTGCTGCTGTTCGGGGTGGCGGCCGGGATCGGCACTAACAGCGCCCTCTGCCTGATGCTCGACCTCACCCTGCCCCAGGCCGCCGGAACCTTCGTGGGCGTCTGGGGACTGGCCCAGGCCCTCTCCCGTGCCCTGGGCAAGCTGGCCGGGGGCGGACTGTTCGATCTGGGCCGTGCCCTCCCCCTTGGACCCGGTCCCTATCCGGCCTTTGCGCTGGTGCTGCTGGTGGAACTGCTGATCGCGATCGCGGCGTTGCTGCTGCTCGACCGGCTGAATATCCCCCGCTTCCGCGAGGACACCGGCCGCAGTCTTGAGCGGGTCCTGGCCATGGAGATCGGTTGAGCCCATGTCACCGCTTCTCTCCCCATCTCTGGCGGCCCTGCTCGATCGGGTGGCCGATCGCCAGCGCGCTGATTTCGGCCATGCCGCCTCCGAAGCCAAGGCCGACGGTTCCCTGATCACCGCCTGCGATCGCTGGAGCGACGCCACCATCGTCGAGGGGCTGGGTGAGCTCTATCCCGGTGAAGGTGTCCTGAGTGAGGAGGGGGATCAGCGGGTGCCCGTCAGCGAAGGATTCTGGGTGGTGGATCCCCTCGATGGCACCACCAACTTCGCCGCCGGCATCCCCTACTGGGCCATTTCCCTGGCCCGCTTCGAGCAGGGGGTCCCGGTGCTGGCGATTCTCGATGTCCCACCGCTGCGGCAGCGGATCGTGGCCATCCGCGGCCAGGGAGCCTGGCGCAACGAGCGGTGGCTGCAACCTCCTGCGCATCACCACAACCCGGCCGGCTGTGCTTCCCTCTGCAGCCGTTCGATCGGTGTGCTGCAGAAACTGCCCGATCGGCGTTTCCCCGGCAAGATCCGACTGCTGGGCGTGGCCAGCCTCAATCTGGTGAGCGTCGCCATGGGGCAGACCGTGGCGGCCCTGGAGGCCACGCCCAAGATCTGGGATCTGGCTGCGGCCTGGTTGGTGCTGCAGGAACTCCAGTGTCCGCTGCGCTGGTTGTCCCGCGATCCGGGCCACCTGGTCCCGGGGGAGGATCTGGGTACCACCAACTTCCCGGTGCTGGTGGCCGATCGGCCCACCACCCTCGAGCGTTTTCTTCCCTGGGGTGAGGCTCTGCTCGCCTGACCCAGGACCAGCCCACGCGCCGCCAGCTGCTCGATTCCGTTGCTGCGCCCTGCTTGCACCGCGAAGGAACGGACCGAAGGAAAGCAGGGACTGCGGTGGGTAGGCCCGCGATGTGAAGGTGTCTCGGTTCGATGCGAGGCGAGCTGAGGAGAGCTGCCTGAGTGGGTGTGGGTCGTGTGTGTGTGCCGAGGGTCGAGTCGTGCTGTGGGTGCGTGAGGCTCCCCTCCCTGCCAGTGGCCAAGCCGTGAGAGCGCGCTGTGTCGGAGCCGTCTGATGCTGTGCGGCTGGCTAGGGAGCAGCCCGAGAAGCCGTCCTGAGGCGGGCCGATCACCGGGAAACGGGACCCGAGGTTGCCCTCCCGAGAGAGTGTGATACCGTGTGGAACTGCGCGGGAAACCGTGCGGCCCAGTCCCTGGGAGTGAGTGGAACGGATCAGAGGATCCGAGCTGCGAGCGAAAGGGGTCGGGGGTCGAACTGCTAGGTTCGATCAGTCTCTTGAGAAGCGGGCGA
>Ga0315902_10000991_pt1 | contig 46521 bp, 51 predicted proteins | sample LakEriMetagenome_9_FD_203523 | JGI IMG/M metagenome (GOLD analysis project Ga0315902, IMG submission 203523) | Freshwater fungal communities from buoy surface, Lake Erie, Ohio, United States - Buoy 12 MA117 | ecosystem: Environmental > Aquatic > Freshwater > Lake > Lake biofilm | place: USA...
TACAGCTGCTGGGCGATGGAAGCGTTTGTGCCAGTATATTCTCATATGATATCAATGTGAGAATAACAGAGAGTAAAACTACAATGTTCTTGACAGCAAATCTTTTACCCAGGAAGATGGCAACAAAGTGATTCATGATGGTTGATTTAGGTTTGTGAATTGCTACAAATCAGAGCATCATGCGAAGGAGCAAACAGAACGAACAGTGAAAGTATTACAGGGGGCATATCACAGCCAAGAACATTGGCTGGTATAAATGAGAAATACTGCGGTAAAATAAAATGTGAGAGTGATCCCGATTGGATTCGAACCAATGACCTACAGCTTAGAAGGCTGCCGCTCTATCCAGCTGAGCCACCGTAAACACTGGATTTCCGAAATCATAAAAAGACTGAAACGGCCTGTAAGGTTCCCCATATTTAAACCATTAGGAATTAGAAATTATTTTCTAACTTAAATGGTTTAAACATGAAAAAGAAGAATTTTTCAGAGGCACAGATTGTCTCGATTTTGAGAACTCAAGAGACTGGCAGGACTGTCAAGGAGATCTGCCGCGAAATTGGTATCAGTGATGCCATATTTTACAATTGGAAGGCAAAGTATGGCGGTATGGAAGTTAGCGATGTGGTCCGCATGAAAGATCTTCAAGATGAAAATGCCAGGTTGAAACGTATTGTTGCCAATTTGACCTTAGAAATGGATGCCGTAAAAACAGTACTTGAAAAAAGTACGGAGGCCTGACGATAAACGAGAAGCGGTAGAACTTTTGGTTCAGGAGAACTTGAGTGTTCGTCAGGCCTGTAAACTGGTCTCTTTGCCCAGATCTGCGATGACCTATAAAAAGGTTTGCAGGGATGATAGTTCTTTGATTAAAGCCTTGAACGAACTGGTGGAAAAGCATCCATCAATTGGTTTTTGGAAGTGTTATTACCGGCTTCGGAGAAAGGGATTGTTCTGTAACCATAAGCGGCTGTATCGTGTTTATACTATGCTGAAGCTCAATATCAGGAGAAGGCCCAAAAGAAGAATCCCCCATCGGGTAAAAGAACCCCTATTGATTCCTCAAGGAATGAATAAAACCTGGAGCATGGATTTTATGTCGGACAGTTTGGTTGATGGCAGGCGGTTTAGGTTACTCAATGTCATGGATGATTACAACAGGGAGTCCCTAGCTACTGAGGTAGACACCTCGCTACCAACCTTAAGGGTTATCCGGGTGTTGGAGAGGCTTATTGAGCATCGAGGAACTCCTGAATCAATACGCATGGACAATGGTCCTGAGTTTATCAGTGAAAAACTAAAAGTATGGTGCGAAGAACGATGTATTCGTTTGTTGTTCATCCAGCCTGGAAAACCTGTACAAAACGCTTTTATCAAACGAAAAAATGGATCAATGAGAAAAGAATTGCTTGATGCCTATCTGTTTTTTACACTTGATGAAGTCAGAATGCTTGCTGAACAGTGGCGAATGGATTACAACCATGAAAGACCACATGCAGCACTCGGTTTTGTACCCCCGGCAGAATATATTTAATCCGTTTCCCTAGAATTACTAAAAACCCCTAACACTCTAATCCAAAGTGGTCCAAAAATAGGGGGAACTTACATAATTAAACAAATATGAAGTATAAAATCAAAGTAAAAATTGATAAGGCAATTAGAATTAAACTGATTATCTCCGTGAAACTAAAAGAAAATATTTTATTATTTTCAGAATCAAAAAAAATAAAAACTTTGCTGGCTACACCTATACCGATGTAATTCTCATTTATTTGCGTTAAAGAAAAAAATAAATAATTATCCCTAATAACAGCCTTATCAATTAATCCCTGTCCAATTGTCATCCCAATAGCTTCTCCAGCTTTTTGCAACTCATTTTTAGAATCAGAATTGGAGGACTCCGCCATTTTATCCTTCATCTTTTCAATTACGGCCTGTCTGTGATCTTCTAAAGTAGGATTTGTCGCCATTAATGCGAAAAGAATAAAGCCAATTACAATTAGAGTTATTTGTGATGATTTCATATCTATAAATGAAAATAAATAAGGGATTTCACTAGTTACGAGCTTAAATCAAATTATTAAGACTCAGACTAAATCACACTGAGACTTTCAAACCTTTGTTTGAAATTATTTTTTTAGTGGCATAAACATAAGAGGCATTTACTGTTGAATCAAAATCGTTATAATAATGCCTTTTATCATTGACAACAAAAAAATACTCACCGTTGACATCCTTTAAAACTTTAGTTTCAATTCCATCTTTAAAGGAAATAGTATCACCTTTTACACTGGAAACTTCTGGAATAAATATTTCTGAAAGTTTTTCATCAATAAGAGTAGTATCAGACATAGTTATATCTTTTTGATTATTAATATTTATATTATTACTTCTTAGATGACCTAATATCTCAGTCAAAAGATTATTTGTCTCGATTTGCAAAGAAATACGTTCATTAATCTTATAGTACCAGCACATCACCTCTCTCATTATAAGAAATACCACTACAACAACAAACAAAATCAAAAAAATATTACCAAAGATGCTGCCGCCTGAAACCTGTAAAAAAACATTCATAGCTAATTATTTTAGTGGGATAAATAATTTAAAAAATAGATTAATAACGTTAAGAAATTATTTTATATATAATTAGAAGTGAGGTAAATAAGATGAATGAAATAAAAATTATAATTCTTCTAAATGTAATTTTATCATTTGAATTTTTAATCATTACAAAAATGAAATAAGCCATAGCAAAAAATGCTATTATTTGAAATACTAACGACATGGCAAATCAAAAACAAAAAGTGAAGGCCATGAACTCTTTTTATCAAGACTTTCTTCATTTTCTTCATTTTCAACATTTATCAAATAAATCACTTCCCCATCAAATGCAGTTCTAATATTGAGAGTACCTGCTGGACGCTTTAATATAGAAATCAATCTAGAACCATATCTATCTCTGTATACATAACCCGGCATTCCCGGATATGGTATTTGGCATGACTCAGTATTGTAGAACGTTTCATATAAGGTAACTTTAGTCAAAAAAGTACCATCATAAGTTCTCTTTGATGTCATATTACCAATAAATTTTAATTGTTGATAATTCTGATAATCTATATCAGATTTACTGGTTGGCTGAAATATTGACTTTTGATTAAACAACTTTTTTAATTTTTCTTCAACAAATAATTGGTGCTCTTTTTCACCTTTAAAAAAAGTGCACGAAGACTGGAAGAAACTTAAGAAAAGAATAATTGTGAAAGCAGAATAAAAATGCAAATGTTTCATGAATTTATTTTTAATTAAGAGAAATCACATTCAGGATTTGACTTTGAATAAAAACGCATATCAAATGCTTTTCCCTTCATCCATTGCCAATCGCCAATAAATCTATTCTTACAATCCCCTGGTACATTCGGATTCGAAACGCTTAAAATTGAAATTGTCTTTGTGGTAGGACTATATCGATATTTTACTTCAGATCTACATGACCCGTTTTGACCTTTTTTATTTGGCATTCTAGAAATTAATATAGCATTGCTTTTATCTGTGAAAGTTATATCCCAAATTGGATCACATTCATAGCATCTCAAAACACTATTTCTTCCATCGTAGAAAGTGTAAATTTTACCAATAATCAAAGGTGCAGTTTGTGCTTCTAATTGAATAGAACAAAAACCGAGAAAAATAATTATTAGGCACTTAAATATTGTCATTTCATTAATTTTAATAGTCCTTTTTATCTCGAATATATTGCTCAACTCCTTTTTTAAAACAGTAATAACTATATTCATTAGATGTCAAACGATATAGATAATCCGCATCCGCAATTAGACCATTTCCAATCTGATCTCTAGCTAAATCATAGCCGGCATCAAAGCTTCTTTGGTCACTACATGAGTGTTTTTTATTATAATCATCTAAAAACTGATTATTATTAGACTTAGTTTTAGGTGTAAAATTTCTCACCATATAAACAGTCTCCACATTCTCACAATTAACACTATTGTATATCAATCCTTCAATATCATTATTATAAAACAAAGTAGTGGCTGCTTCTGGGTCTGTTTCATCAACATCATTACTAATCACCGTCTCACTAATATATTGCAATGACAATATATTATTCGAGATTAATATTTTATATTTTCCTTCAATGATTCTATTGAACTTAAGCTCTTCCCCCCAATTTTCGTTATTACGTGATAGTCGAGTATAGTAAGCATCCCATTTAATGTATATGATATCATTTTTAAGTTTCCATTGTCCATTATTTCTCCCATCTAATGTCGCAGGATTACCCATTTTAGTAGAATGTGCTGAAATGACACTATAACTACATTTATCAGCATTATCAAATTTTATCAATCTTCTATATTGATCTTCACCAGAAGGAATAATGTTTTCTAAAATAAAACAATGATTTTTTATTAAACTGAGTGTATCAATTGTATTAGTATATGTTGTAGATGAATCTAAACCGCTGTAGGCATTATCATTCCCAATTGCTTCTTCTGATACATTAATATTATTAGAATTGCAACTCAATAAGAATAATAACATTGATAGATTTAGTGTCCTAAAACAATTAATATTCACGTGTATAAATTTTTAAGTTCTATTTAACAAATAATCAAAAGGACTAATTTCAGCAAAATCACTCGTCAGATTTGGTATTACCAAAAGCACTTTATCGAAGTCCTCTTTCATTAAATCCATATACTCAAACTCGCAATCTTCATCCTCTTCGTTGATTGCCTCACACATAAACTCGTGATTAACAGCAGTGATCTGTAAAAAGTCAACTATTTTTCTCACGACATTACCATAGTCTAAGGAGCTAAATTCCTCGATACTATTATCTCCTATTTCTGGATTTGTACATAAAACAAAAACAGTATTTTTTCTTCCTACCCCGATACCTAATAGTTGATTGCTTATTGCGCTGTAAACCCCAATACAGGGATGATGTTTCCCCGGTTCAAATAAGATATTTTTATAATCAACACCTAAAATTTGATCCAAAAAGGGAAATACTTCTTCAACAATATTTTGTTTGTCTGACAAAAATGGGAATGAATATAAATGGTCTAAAAAATCTGTTCCATTATCCTTAATCCAAATATCAAGTTCTGATGAAAGAAAATAACCTTCCTTACACTGCATTTCTGTGCATCTGTAAAGATTATTAGCGATTCTTTTGTCGATTAAATATTGCAATTGATTAGAGACCATAGATATTCTCTGTTGAATCGTGGCTGAATTTCCCCATTAAACAGTTTAATTAACTATTTTTTGGCATTTAATCGGTGATGATTTACGTGCAGTAATATAGGCTTACTTATGAATAGATATAATATGATTTACAACTACTTAAACATTAGTGATTAACTTAATTATTACTTTACGAAAATAGTGCCAGTCAATTTTTGGTCTTCAATAAGCTTCTCAAACACGCCACGTGCTACTGGCTCTTCCTTCTTCTTTACAATTAGACTATCATATATAGGAATTAATGGTATCCCCATTTGCTCCAAAACACTCATTACCATATCCATAAAACTGGACTCTTCTCTCTGTAGCAATGCTGAGAGGTTCTTATACTTTTTATCAATGTCCCAATCCATCCTACCCACAGACAGTCTTACCAAAAACTGGTAAAAATCATATCCAAATAGTTTACCACACAGTTCCTTCCTAGAAAGACCTCCAATTTTTGATGCTGGACTGCCAAAAACCAACCTGTAAAAAAATGTCTTTACCTCTACCCTCTTTACTTCATCTTTTATATACTTCAATCCATACATTCTCAATACCATATACTGGTAAATGTCAATTTTGGATCCTTTTACTACTTCAATAGCATTCTCGTAACTGTGTGAAGTGTCTGCCAAATATTTTTGTGATGAATAGTACCACCTTTTGAACAACACATACAAAAATGTTAGCCTGGATTCAGTATGGCATAGCCAATGGATTCATCAATCAGTTTAAGAAAGATCAAATCATTAAGTGGGTCGATCTGCTGATGAAAAACGGAGTAGTCTATTCCGAAATAATAGACCAAAAAAGACCTTCGAATTAACGGTTCGATTACATTTACCCTAAATCGGCAACCAATGGGGCAACTTAAATTTTCGAAGACTGACCAAACGCACTCCGGGAGTGATTTCAGAGAAAGAGTTGTGATCCCGATTGGATTCGAACCAATGACCTACAGCTTAGAAGGCTGCCGCTCTATCCAGCTGAGCTACGGGACCGGAAGAACTTAGGGCTGCAAAGATAATTTTTTTTAGATTGCATCCAAGTGAAAAGAATGGAATCGATCAACGTAAAAATTGCAGCTGGATGGAAGGAAGCCTTAAAAGATGAATTTGCCAAAGCATACTTCCACCAGATCGTCGAACTCCTGAAAATTGAAAAAAACAGCAACCAGCCTATATTTCCTCCGGGTAACCTTATCTTCAATGCATTCAATACTACCGATTTTGATGCGGTAAAAGTGGTTATTATTGGTCAAGACCCTTATCACGGGGCGGGACAAGCACATGGATTGAGTTTTTCCGTTCAAAAGGGGGTTAAACCTCCTCCCTCGCTCATCAACATATTCAAAGAGATGGAATCGGATTTGGGTATAACCATGCCAAGAGGAAATGGAAACCTGACCCATTGGGCCGAGCAGGGAGTTCTACTGCTCAATGCCTCTCTCACCGTGCGGGCAGATCAACCCAATAGCCATGCAGGGATTGGATGGCATGCATTTACCGATCAAGTGATACGCATCCTGAACGACAAAAAAGAGAACCTTGTTTTTCTCCTTTGGGGAAATTTTGCCAAAGAAAAAGGACAATACATCGATGAAAAAAAACACCTGGTCTTAAAAGCAGCCCACCCCTCGCCCTTTGCTGCCGACAAAGGATTCTTCGGATGTCGTCATTTTTCCAAAACCAATGAATACCTTACCAAAAAAGGAAAAGAGCCGATCAACTGGCTCATCAAGGAGCAATAGCATGATGAGAAATATTCTGGGTAGAATCTTTACAGTTTGGGGTGGATTGGTGTTCATCAGTACCATGCTCATCTTTATTCTTCCCATATGGGCAACGATCATTTTATCCGAACCCAACAGAACAGCCTGGGTCATCCGACTCTGCAGGGCCTGGATGGCTCTCTTTTTCCCACTGGCAGGGATCCGCGTCAGGATAACCGGAAAAGATAAATTCCAAAAGGGAGAGAATTATATTGTGGTGTGTAACCATAACTCACTCATGGATGTTCCTTTAAGCTTTCCAGGTATTCCCGGCGCAAATAAAACCATCGCCAAAATAGAGATGTCCCGGATCCCCCTTTTTGGCATCATTTACAAAAGGGGAACAGTACTGCTCGACCGAACCAACGACAACAGCCGAAAACAATGTTACTTGCAGATGAAAGAAGTACTGGCGATGGGAATGCACATGTGCATATATCCGGAAGGCACAAGAAATAAAACCGGCAACCCCCTGAAATCATTTCACGATGGAGCATTTCGACTATCTTTTGACACAGAAAAAAAGATTATTCCCTGTGTCATAAGGGGAACTGGTAGAATGCTTCCACACGACAAATCTTTTTTCTTCTGGCCGGGAAAAGTCAGCATGGAATTTTTGGATCCAATTGATCCGAAATCATTTGCCAATGCAGGAGAGATGAAACAACATGTTTTTGATGTGATGTGGACTGAATTATCCTAGACGTTAGACGTTAGACCTTAGACGTTAGACGTTAGACGTTAGACGTCAGACATCAGAAAACAGAAGATTTAAGAAAGAAGGTAGAAAATCGTTAAATGAAAAACACTGTCATCTGACGTCTGACATCTGTAGTCTGTCATCCTATCACTGTGTATAGAAGAACCTGGTTCTGTTGATCTTCAAATCCCTAAGCAAACCCGATTTGGGGTTTATTGAAATATTAAAGAATCTGTATAGTCCGATGGGAGTTACATTGATCGACATCTGCCAGCAATGCAGATCGCGTGTGATGAAGGTGGTAAGCGATTGTAATTTCATGGTCTTGATATCATAGTAACCATTTGCCCCGATCTTCCACTTAGGAGTCAAACTGAAATCACCATTGAAATTGAAGTTAGATGTCAGTTCCGTTTTATATGTGTAATCTGGTCGGAGAATCTTGGCAAAGCTCAATGAATAAGAAAAACTGAAAGTCCAGGGTATATTGAAATCTGTGAATTCAGCCGGATTTCTTCTGATATAATCCAGCTGCTGCATCATCTGCTCCTGTGTCAAATTGTTCATTTCCTCATCCCCTTTTGCCGCCTCCCTGTTATCTTTCTCTCCCTTTTCATCTTTCTTCTTACTCTGAAAACTGGTTGAAATATTCACACTTCCATTCGTAATAGTACCTGGCTTGAATTTACCCCCCTTCCAGGCATATTCATTCCTTCTATACTGTGTTCTGGGATCCATTTTATATGGATCTAAAGTAGCATTAGCGGTGATGTTGATCTTCTCAAATAAAGTACTGCGCGCATACAAGTTCAAAGTCGAGAGCTTAAAACTGTCAGCCAACATATTGTAGCCGCCTGAAATTCCGAAGCCATCGAGTAGTTTTACCTTTTTCATCTCGGCCTCACCAGTATCCGTTTTGGATCTCACTTTCATCTCGATATTGTTATCTATTCCAAATCCAATTCCGCCATTTTCCTCAGAAGCAAAGGGGCCAAAAATACTGCCATCGAAAACAGACATCAATGCCCTGTTTCCTTGCTTATCGATCTGTTGCCTGAAGTAATAGGGTTTCATGAGGTCAGGCTTGTAATTGACACTAAACTGAGGTCTCATGACATGGCGAATGGCCTGAACCCTTGCATCTTTTTTCTTTGACTGGAAAGTTCCAAAAACTGCCGTGCTGAACGATAGCCCCATCGTCATTTCTCTCGCTGTGTAGAAACCTTTCTCAATACTGGAATCAAGCTTTTCTGTTACCGGGTTCCAAGTCCGAAAAAACTTTTGCGCAAACCATCTTTCACGGAAGGAGAAATTAGGTGCCAGCTGGAGTGGCCCGAGAGAAGGAAGAGAAAGCGTTATAGGAATATCATGGCTGGCACCCCACTGAAAAGTATCAATCAGTTGCCTGAAACGGAATGCAGTGTCATAAAAGGAAATTTGTCCTTTGTAGTTACCGCTGTATGCAATACCCAGTTTCTCATACCACTTGGATGAACCCACCGATTCTTTAGGTTGAAAAGGATAGATGGTATTCATAACCATTGCTATATCGGGCAAATTGAGATTCACCACGCGGGTGGATGTGTTCTGATTATGGTTAAGATTGACGGCCAAATTGAAGGGAGTGCCTGCCCAGGTTTTTTGATAGGAAATGGTGGATGAAAGCTGATTGGTAAAATTCATTGGCTGCATGTAGTTTCCTCCACCCTGAGCATTGCCGCTGAAACCGGGATTTACAAGAGCTCCATTGGGGACCAGAGAAAGATACTTGCTGCTGCCTGCATTCACACTTGCACTGAAATTCACGCCGGGCCTGGCTTTGCTGTCCATGCTATGCGACCAGGTAACAAAAAAACTCTTGTTTTTTCTGAAGTCTGGATCTCCCTTGAATGCAAATTTGGTATTCTGGAAACTCAGGTTAAAACTACCGCTGTAGCGATATCTCAAGCGGTAACTCGGGGCAAAATTTGCTCTCCAGGAACCATAGGAATACAGATCCATCCAAACCTTGGCATCCAAATAATCATTGATAGCCTTGTAGTAACCAAAACCTTCAAGTCCAACACCAAAACTTTCGTTGACGGTAAACTGAGGTGGTATGAACCCCGACTGACGCCCTTTCTTCATAGGGAAAATGCCAAAAGGCAGATAGAGCGGGAGGGGGACGTCTTCAAATTCAGGATGAACCGGACCCGTAACAACCAATTTTTTATTGATGAATTTGGCCTTGCTGAAACGGAATGCGAAATGGGGCGTATCAAGATTGCAAGTGGTGAATCTCCCGTTTTGTGCATAAAAGGTTTCAGGATCAATTTTTTTTACTTTTTGCGCAAAATTGAACAACTCTTCCTGCTGAAAGAATGAACTATATGTAAGTCCCTTCTGACTCTTGAAATTGAACCGAAGACTATCACTCACGGTAACAGTCTCGCCCTGCTTGAGCTTGGCCATACCTGATACGAGTCCAGCTGTATCCCTTCCCATTTTTGCCGTAACAAATTGTGTCTGCTGATCATATTCAATCTTTGGAGCATTGAGTTGAACATCATCATATTTGAGCTCTCCTTTGCCAAAAAGAAGCACTTTCCGGCTATCCACTTCCAGCACCATGGAATCTTCAGCTTTATGATCCACCGGAAAACTGATGGAATCTTTTGAGAGCTTAAGATTGATGGTATCCACTTTCTGGATCTTGGATGTGTCAGTCGGTTTTTTAGGATCTGTCGTATCAGATACTAGGATGAAATTATGCGCTTCAATAGGGATAGAAAAACTTTGCTTGGGGAATGTTAAAATCGAGATCAGCCCTGAGCACAAAATCAAGATAAAAGGATATTTTAAACTAAATTTGCGTTTGTGCTGCAGCATAGTGATTGGCAGGCAAATTTAATCATTTTAAGTGGTAAGAATTTGTGAAGATTAGAACCTTTCAACCCAAACAAACATTTGCATGGTAAGACCGGTAATCATCATTGCTTTCGCTTTTCTTTCTAACCTGATCAGCCTGTCATTATTGTCGCAGACTGCAGTAAAACAGCCCAAGATCAGAACAATTATAGTAGATGCAGGACACGGAGGCAGTGATCAGGGTGCTAAAGGGAAATACTCAACAGAAGCACAAATAACCCTGCAACTTGCACTGAGACTGGACACATTGCTCAGAAATGAGATGCCGGAAACCCGAATTGTGATGACCAGGACAACGGATGTTTACCACCATGTGAGAGAAAAAGCCAACATAGCCAACAAAGAAAACGGTGATCTTTTTGTTTGCATACATGTGAACGCCGCTCCCCCCAAAAAAACCGTGATTGGGTACAAAAGCGTAGCTGCCTACAAGGGAAAGGGGAAAAGCAGAAAAAAATACTATAAAAAAGTACCTGTTTATCAATACTCTCCCAACCCTGCCCATGGGACCTCCACCTATGTATGGGCGGCGGATCGAGCAGATGAAAAAACACAGGGCATTATCGAAGATGAAAGATATGAATCCAGTGCAGAGGTAATGGATATTCCAGATGTAAACAGCCCTGAAGCCATAATCAAAGCAAGACTTTGGTCGCAAAAATTCTTCAAAAATTCTGTCCGACTTGCCTCTATGATTGAGAGTGAGTTCACAGGAATAGGAAGAAAGAGCCTCGGCGTCTTGCAGAGAAATCACATGGGCATATGGGTATTGCAGGCAACAAATATGCCGGCCGTACTCATAGAAACCGGTTTTATTACTGATGAGGAAGAGGAGAATTATCTTAACAGTGAAAGCGGACAAATTGAAATGACAAGGGCCATAGCCAATGCTGTGATCAAGTACAAACAAATGATAGACGGAAAATGAAAATATCCAACGAAACCAAAGTAGGTGCCCTTGCAGCCATTTCGATCACGCTTCTGATACTCGGATTCAACTTCCTGAAGGGGAAAAATGTATTCAGTAAAAAGGCGACGATGTATGTAACCTTTCAGCAGGTAAAGGGATTGAACATCGGAGATGCCATCAAGATCAACGGACTCAGGGTGGGTTCGGTCGAAGGCATGGAACCACTGAATGCCGACATGAGTGCTGTTGCTGTTTCTTATCACCTGGTCAAAGATGTGAACATACCATCAGATTCCTATGGAACCATCGATTTCCCTCCATTGGGTGCCACATCAATTGTCATAACGCTTGGCAAGGACAAAAACTTGTTGCAGGATGGTGATACGCTGAAAGGGAAGGAAAGCATTGGGATGGTTGAAGATCTGAAACAAACCCTTTCTCCCACTATTGACAACATCAATAAAACGCTTGCCTCTTTGGATGTTGCCGTAAATAATATTGGAAAAACTTTTGATGAAAATGCGCAGGCCAACATAGGCAAAACATTGAATGAGCTGGCAGAAACAACTGCGAAACTGAATCGCTTACTGGAACCTGGCAAAGGTTCTCTGGCCAATACTTTGGACAATGTCAAGGAGTTCACTTCCAACCTGAAAGAGAACAATGATTCCATCACCAGTGCAGTCAATAATCTTACAAAAACAACCCGTTCCATCGCCGATGCTGATATCGGTAAGACCATAAAAACGCTCGAAAGCGCTGCAAGCCAACTCAATTTCATTCTTGGAGATATTCGATCAGGTAAAGGCAGTCTTGGAAAACTGGCAACGAATGAAGATCTATACAAGAATCTGAACAGCACTGCCAACAGCCTGAATATATTGCTGCAGGATCTACGTCTGCATCCGAAAAGATATATCAACGTATCAGTTTTTGGCAAAAAAGACAAGTCTGAACCGTTGATGTCGCCCCTACCCGATTCGTTACGCAAATAAAATCGATGAACAAGGTCTTCTTATCATTGATTTTACTGTTACTGACAGGCTGGGCATGGGAACCCATAATGGCGCAGGATGTATCAAGTGACAGCCTACCTCCATCAGACTCCGGAAGATTCGTTCAGATCATCAAAGCAGACATATTCAGAAGGATCAAGCAAGATTCTGCAGGTGATCTCAATGTGCTGGTGGGTAAAGTGGTCATGAAACAAAATAAAACCCTGATATACTGTGATAGTGCCATTCAGAATGTAAAGATCAATCAGGTAGAAGCTTTTGGTAACATCCATATCAATGATGCTGACAGTGTGCATACATATTCCCAATACCTCAAATACAAGGGAGATATCAAAATTGCAGAGCTGAAGAAAAAAGTGAAGATGACCGATGGAAAAGGTGTGCTAACAACAGAGGCATTGGAGTATGACGTAAATGCCAATATCGGAACCTATAGAACAGGAGGTAAGGTAGTGAATGGTGAATCAGTGTTGACCAGTAAAGAGGGATACTATTATGCTGACACAAGAGAAGTATATTTTCAGAAGAATGTGAAGATGGTTGATCCGGAATATACCATGTCAACCGATACTCTCTTGTACAATGTAAACAGTGAAGTTGCCAGCTTTGTAGCAGCAACCACCATCAATGATGGCCGTTCAACGATCAGAACGAGATCCGGATACTACGATCTCAAACAAGGGAAGGCAAGCTTCAGCAAACGACCTGTCATCAGAGATAGCACACAAACCGTAGTGGCTGATAATCTTGAATACGATAAAAATACCGGTGCCGGTATTGCCCGAGGCAATGTATTCTACAGAGATTCAGCTCAGGGCATGTCTATGCTTGCCGGAGCAGCTGATTTCAACAATCAGAGAAAGACCATTCTCTGCTTCAAAAGGCCTCTCATGCTTTTGAAGCAAAATGATGATTCTCTTTATGTGGCAGCTGATACTCTATATTCCGCCTATGTTCACTACGATAGCATAGGTCAACCCATACCGGGAGATACGCTTCGCTATTTCAAAGCGTACTTTAATGTAAAAATGTATTCAGATTCTTTGCAGGGCAAATGCGATAGTCTTTACTATTCAGGCGTTGATTCTGTTTTCCGCTTTTTCAAAGACCCGGTAATGTGGGCCCAGGGAAGCCAGATCTCCGGTGATACCCTGTACCTCTTCACCAAACTAAGGAAAGCCGACAAGGTATTGATCAATGAGAATGCATTCTCTGCGAACAGAACTGCTGAAGGCATGTACAATCAGTTGAGGGGTAACAACATGAATGGACAGTTTGTGAATGGAGAAATTGATTTCCTCAGAACCAAAGGAAATAGTGAAAGTCTATATTATTTACAAGACCAGGATAGTGCTTATATAGGCCTGACCTACTCTATGGCTGATGCCATTACCATGAAATTTGTGAATCGGGAATTGAAAAGAGTAACCTGGATCAATGGAGTAACAGGAACAACCTATCCCATCAATCAGGTACCAGCAGATAAAAAAGAACTCAAGGGATTCAAATGGCTGGAGGCTTTGAGACCTAAGAGTGTGGGGGATCTTTTTGATTAGACCTTAGACGTTAGACGTTAGACGTTAGACCTTAGTGTCCTTGACTTTGGGGTTAACTGAATAAAAATCGTAAATTGAAATTTCACAATACTTAATCAAATTCTCATTTACTAACGTCTAAGGTCTAACGTCTAATGTCTAATATCTAATACCATGCTCCTCACTCTCTTCATCATAGGATACCTCGCCATTGCATTTGAACACCAAATCAAGTTGAACAAAGCTGCCAGTGCCTTGATCACAGGAGTGTTGTGCTGGACTTTCTTCATCTTCAACGGCGGTGATCATGACAAGATCCATCATGCTCTGCTGGAGCACATGGGTGAGATCTCCGGTATTCTTTTTTTCCTGCTGGGAGCGATGACGATCGTTGAATTGATCGATGCCCACGATGGATTTGACCTAATATCTTCCAATATCAAAACCAAAAAGAAGTCATCCATTCTTTTCATTATTACGATCATATCGTTTTTCCTTTCTGCCGTATTGGACAACCTTACTACTACTATCGTGCTCATCTCTCTGGTAGCCAAAATCATTCATGATGAAAAGGAGAAATTAATTTTTGCTTCCATGATTGTTATCTCGGCTAATGCCGGGGGTGCATGGTCTCCTATTGGTGATGTAACCACGACCATGCTTTGGATTGGTGGACAAATATCTGCGCTTACTACAATCAAAGAAGTATTTATTCCTAGTCTGGTTTCTGTTATCATCCCTTTGCTGGCACTTGGTTATGGGATGAGAGGAGAAGTGATGACAACAGCACAAAAATCTATGAATAGTATAGACAGTAGCACCAAAGAAAAGAATTTGGTGTTTGCCGTTGGAATGATGTCGCTTCTGTTTGTTCCCGCATTCAAAACCCTAACTGGACTCCCACCTTTCATGGGGATGTTGTTTTCATTGGGCATCATGTGGTTGATCACTGAAATCATTCACAGTGGAAAAGACACTGCCAATAAAGACAGCCTATCAGTCAATTATGCAATCAGGAAAATTGATACCCCAAGTATCCTTTTCTTTTTGGGCATTCTTCTAAGTGTAGCTGCACTGCAATCAGCCGGGATTCTGAAAGAAGTCGCAGCATTTCTGACTGAAAATTTGGGAAATCAAAAGTTTATAGTTGTATCACTTGGTATTCTTTCTGCCATAGTTGACAATGTTCCTTTGGTAGCTGCAACGCAGGGGATGTATTCACTATCTGATTTACCTATGGATCATCCCTTCTGGCAATTCATTGCCTTTTGTACCGGAACTGGAGGCAGTATCCTGATCATCGGATCAGCAGCCGGAGTAGCGGCAATGGGTCTGACCAAAATTGAATTCTTCTGGTACCTTCGAAAAATCAGTTTTTGGGCTTTGTTGGGATACCTTTCCGGAGCTTTGGTCTATGTTGCCTTGAATTGGCATTAAAAGAAAGAATTCATTGATATATCAATGTCCTAATGCAGCCAGATATCTTTCGGCATCAATGGCTGCCATGCACCCGCTGCCTGCTGCCGTGATCGCCTGACGATAATTCTTATCCTGAACATCACCACAAGCAAATATTCCTTCTACGTTGGTCTTGGAAGTACCGGGAATCGTTTTGATATAACCCGCATCATCCATGTCGATGTAAGGTTTAAAAATATCTGAGTTGGGTTGGTGTCCGATTGCCACAAAGAATCCCGAAATGGGTATTTCCTGTTTTTCTCCTGTCTTGTTGTTGGAGATGCGAACTGCAGTAACATTTTTTTCACCAATGATCTCTTCGGTGTCAGTATTCCAATACATTTTGATATTGGGTGTATTCTTTACCCTGTCCTGCATCACCTTGGATGCCCGCATGGCATCACGTCTGATGAACATGTGTACGGTACTACAAAGTTTACTCAGATAGTGTGCTTCCTCAGCTGCCGTATCTCCTGCGCCAACGATTGCTACTTCCTTGCCACGAAAGAAAAACCCGTCGCATACCGCACAGGCACTCACTCCATAACCATTGAGCCGCTGCTCACTTTCCAGTCCGAGCCACTTTGCAGATGCGCCGGTTGCAATGATGACCGTATCCGCATGCATCTCTTTTTCTTCATCGATCCAGACTTTATGTGGATGACAAGAAAAATCAACCTTAGTTGCCAATCCAAAGCGTATATCCGCCCCCATGCGCTTGGCCTGATTTTCAAAATCAACCATCATTTCAGGACCTTGTACTCCTTCGGGATAACCCGGATAATTTTCCACCTCAGTGGTGATGGTCAATTGCCCGCCAGGCTGTATTCCCTGATACAAGACAGGATTCAGGTTGGCACGTGATGCATATATGGCAGCGGTATAGCCGGCAGGTCCGGAACCGATGATGAGACAACTTACTTTTTCTATTGCTGACATGAAAAATGATTGATGGGCAAATGTAATAATTGTTATGCAGAGTAGTGGTCAGGAGATCCTCATTCTATCCACAGATCATCGAAGGATGATCGTCCTGAACTGACATCCATATCCTCCGAAGTATCCCAATGCATTGTTGCTAATGTTTGACAAAATGCGGGTGGGACTGGAAAAGGGGTTGCCTATGCTTTGCAAACTGAACTCATAGGTACGCCAGAAATCGTAGGTAGCCTTGTCAATATTACAGAGTTTGACAATTACCGTATCTCCTTTTTTAAAATAGGATAAAGTGTCGGAAAACTGACCGTTCTTATCAAATCCCTTATCTATGGGAATGGTGTAAGTAGTCCCGTCGATGATGTTGTCATCAAAAACACTGTTGAATCCAGGCAGAAATGGTTCACTGTTCACCTTTGTGAAATATCGGATGTAATCACCTAATCCAGGCTTATCCGTTGCTCTTATGACGACCCTTGAAGAATTGGTATCCTTTGCAAGCGGAACCTTTTCCCACCAAAGTGAATCAATCCTCCGTGTTGTCTGCGGAATGGTAGTATTGGCTGTGTAAGTTTTGCCTGATACAATTATCTTAATGGAGTATGACCCATTGAGTTTACCAACAAATGTTTTATCCTGCAGAGATGTGGTATAAAAATAAACCCTGGCTCCTTCCCTACTCACAATTGAATCAGCAACCAGCTTTACTTCCCGTGATCCATCGGATACAGTTATGGTTGCGTTTCTTATAAATGATTTTCTAAGAGAAACTGTATCAATCCTGCTGAAGAAATCCAGGCTGCTGGTAAGAAATACGAGCGGAGGTTGATTGCTTTCTATGGTTGCTTCAACCACCAGTTCACTGTCAACGGGTTCCAGTTTGATTTCGATATCTTTCTCGCAGGAAATCAGAAAAAAAGAAGAAAATAAAAAAAGGATGACGAGTCTATAATGAAAAACAATCCTTCGGCAATCAGTAACACTCATACAGATAAAACATCCATAAAAAACAAAAGTTCAAAAAAAAGCCCCGCTTTCGCGGGGCTGGCACTTATTAACCCAAGTACGCTTTTAGAGCGTTGCTGTATCTTGCTTTCTGAAGTCGCTTGATCGCCCTTTCCTTGATCTGGCGAATGCGCTCCTTGGTAAGGTCATATTTTTGTCCGATCTGTTCGATAGTAACACCATTCTCCCCATCAAGACCGAAATAGGCATTTACAATCTCTGCTTCGCGAGGACTCAATGATTTCAATACACGGCGGATCTCAGCACGAAGAGAGTCTTTCATCACATCGTCATCTGTGTCATCACCGCCTTCCAGCAAATCACCCATGGCCACGTCTTCAGCTTCATGAACGGGAGCATCAAGAGAAGTGTGACGGGTATTGCTTTGGAAAATATTGTTGATCTCTGTTTCACTCATTTCGAGAATCTCGGCCAACTCTTCAGTTGAAGGTTCACGCTCGTGCTCCTGTTCGAAGGCCATATAGGCTTTGTTGGCTTTGTTATAAGTACCAATCTTGTTTTGAGGAAGACGCACCAAACGACCCTGCTCAGCCAATGCCTGAAGAATAGACTGTCGGATCCACCATACAGCATAAGAGATGAATTTGAAACCTTTGGTTTCATCAAAACGTTGAGCTGCTTTGATCAATCCGAGGTTTCCTTCGTTGATAAGATCACTGAGCGACAAACCCTGATGCTGATATTGCTTTGCAACAGAGACCACAAAACGGAGGTTGGCTTGAACCAGTTTATCCAATGAACGCTGATCGTTCATTTTGATTCTCTGCGCCAAAATGGTTTCCTCTTCAGGGGTGATCATGGAGATTTTGGAAATTTCCTGGAGATACTTCTCTACCGCTTGTGAATCGCGATTGGTAATCTGTGTAGCTATCTTTAACTGCCTCATATTATTGTTTGGTCCTCCTAAGGAAGACAATTTAGAATGGTAAAAGGTTGACTTAGGAACAGTTAATCTTAGGATAAGGAGGCTTTTACAAAGGTAAAATTCATTTTGCAGAAATCATAGCCTGTCTACTAAAATCCTACAGATTTTTATGAAAATCAACCTTATATGTGCAACAAAAGTTGAAAAAATTGCCCAAACAGACATTTTGTTCAACTAATTTCGCAGCATGCTAATCGACCTTAGATCGGATACGGTAACCCGGCCTACATATGAGATGCGGGAAGTAATGTATTCCACAGCTGTTGGGGATGATGTTTTTGGGGAAGACCCTGCCATCAATACTCTGGAAAACCTTGCATCAACCATGTTCGGGATGGAAAGCGCCGTTTTTTGTCCTAGTGGCACCATGACCAATCAAATTGCCATCAAATGTCATACCCAGCCAGGGGATGAGGTGATTTGCGATGAGCTTTCTCATGTCTATCAATACGAAGGCGGGGGTATTGCTTTCAACTCCGGCGCTTCGGTCAAATTGCTGCAAGGTGACAGAGGAAGGATCAAAGCGGAAATGGTTGCTTCCTCCATACAACCGGACGATGTGCACAGGCCTGTATCAAGACTGGTGGTGCTGGAAAATACCGCTAACAGAGGAGGTGGGAGCTGCTATGAGTGGAATGATATTCTTGAAATTGAAAAAGTTTGCAGGGCAAAGGGCCTATCTCTGCACCTCGACGGAGCCAGGCTTTTCAACGCATTGATTGCCAAGGGTCAGACTCCGGAGCAATACGGTAAAACTTTCGATAGCATTTCGATCTGCCTCAGCAAGGGATTGGGTGCTCCAGTAGGAAGCCTTTTATTGGGTAAAAAGGATTTCATCAAAAAGGCCAGAAGGTTCAGAAAAGTGTTTGGGGGTGGCATGCGTCAGGCTGGAAGTCTTGCTGCGGCAGGTACGTATGCCCTTCAGCATCATGTATCAAGGCTGAAAACAGACCATGAACATGCCAAACAAATTGAATCCGCTTTAAAAAGTAAATCCTTCATAAAAGATATAATGCCGGTTGAAACAAACATTTTGATCGCAGAATGTGCAGATGGATTCAACCTTACAGACTTCATTGAAAAAATGAAAGCAGCAGGCATTCTTTTCTTCGCCATCTCTCCTTCAAAATTCAGGATGGTCACTCATCTGGATATTGATCAAAACATGATGGATAAATTGGTAGATACGATTAAAAAAACCGACTGATGTCACTCCCTTCAATCAACCCTACTTCCACTGAATCTTGGAAGAAACTGAAGAACCACTCCGAAGAAATGAGTGGGGTTCATCTCAGAGAACTCTTTGCGGCAGATCCCAGGCGGTTCGAAGTTTTTTCACAACGAGAAGGAGATCTTTTGTTTGATTATTCCAAAAACCTCATTACGAAAGAAACACTTTCACAATTGTACGAACTCTCAAGAGAGTGTGGACTTCCTCAGGCTATTGAGGCTATGTTCAGCGGTGAAAAAATCAACAAAACCGAAAACCGCTCTGTTTTGCACACCGCCTTGAGAAATTTTTCAGGTCAGCCTGTATTGACAGATGGTAAAGATGTGATGCCGGACATTCATCGCGTTTTGTCTCAAATGAAATCCATCTGTGAAAAAGTTCATAGTGGAGCATGGAAGGGGTACACAGGTAAAAGGATCAGGCATATTGTAAATATTGGAATCGGGGGCAGCGACCTCGGACCCGTTATGGTTACTGAAGCGCTCAAACCTTATTGGGTGGAAGGTATCAATGTACACTTTGTTTCCAATGTTGATGGAACACATATTGCTGAATGTCTGAAAGTTATAGAGGCCGACGAAACTATTTTCTTAATTGCGTCCAAGACATTCACCACGCAGGAAACCATGACCAATGCGCATACAGCCAGAAGCTGGTTTCTTGAAAAAGCCGAGGATACTGTACATATAGCCAGTCATTTTGTGGCTTTATCAACCAATGAAAAGGCAGTCACAGCATTCGGAATTGACAGGGAAAATATGTTTGAGTTTTGGGATTGGGTTGGAGGAAGATACAGCCTTTGGAGTGCCATTGGACTTTCAATTGCCCTGACCATTGGTTATGAAAATTTTGAGATGTTATTGAAAGGTGCTCATGCAATGGACCTCCATTTCAGACATAAGCCACTTGAAGAAAACATTCCAGTAAAAATGGCCCTGATCGGGATCTGGTATGTGAATTTCATGGGAGCACAATCAGAAGCTATACTTCCTTATGATCAATATTTGCATCGTTTTGCCGCCTATTTCCAGCAGGGCAATATGGAGAGCAATGGCAAGTCAATTGATCGTAATGGCTATAGGATCAATTATTCTTCGGGGCCTGTGATCTGGGGTGAGCCCGGAACCAATGGACAACATGCCTTCTACCAGCTCATTCACCAGGGCACCCTGCTGATACCCTGCGACTTCATTGCGCCTGCCATCAGCCATAACCCGATAGGCGACCATCATGATAAATTGCTATCCAACTTCTTTGCACAGACCGAAGCGCTGATGAATGGTAAAACCAAGGAGGAAGCTGAAACGGAGCTAAGTAAACTATCGGAGGGAGAACGAAATGCTTTGGTTCCTTTCAAAGTATTTGAGGGCAATAAACCCACCAATTCCTTCCTCGTCAAAAAAATTGATCCCTTCGAGTTGGGCAAGTTGATTGCCGCTTACGAACACAAGATATTTGTACAGGGTGTGATCTGGAACATCTACAGTTTCGATCAATGGGGCGTGGAACTGGGCAAGCAACTGGCCAATCAGATACTACCCGAATTGAAGGGAGAGGTAACCGTTACAGGGCATGATTCGTCTACCAATGGGTTGATCAATGCATTTAAGTTTTTTAGAAATTAGGAGTTGGGAATTAGGAATTAGAAACTAGGAATTAGAAACTAGGAATTAGGAATTATATTGAAAAGAAAATGGAGGCAATGCCTCCATTTCAAACATTTCAAAAGATTATTTTTTAGACTTTTAGCTCCTAATTCCTAGTTTCTAATTCCTAATTCCTAATTCCTAACTCCTAATTCCTAGCTCACCATTTATCAACTGATTCATCAGCTCCGTTGTCACCTGAAGAGAGATCTTCTGTGGGAGTTGAAGGGGGTGAGGTAGTTGAGGGGGCTGAAGAGGTTGAAGAGGTTGAGGGGGTTGAAGAGGTTGAAGATCCGGATTCATATTCACCCTCTTCGTCATATTCATGGTTGAAGGCATCAAAATCGAAATCAGGCATCAATTCAGTCTTGACATGATCGACAGCTTCGTTCAGTGCTTTTAAAAATTTATTGAAATCTTCTTTGTACAGGAAGATCTTGTGCCTGTCGTAACCATCATCATTGAATCTTTTTCTGCTCTCTGTGATGGTCAGATAGTAATCGTTTCCACGGGTAGTTCTTACATCAAAAAAATAAGTCCTTCTTTTTCCCGCCCTGATACGTTTGCTGTAAACGCTGTCCATTCTTTTTTCGTTGTTATCGTACGCCACAATCAATGATTTTTGAGTTAGGTTTTGGTTGCTTCCTATAAAGATAGTATAGTTTTTGAATTGTCAAAATTTACTTACCATCAAAAAAAGAGGAGAAAAAGACCTGTTTAATTTACTTGCATTTAGGCTTCTACAGGTTTCTGAAGATTGGCAAGACCAAAATAATACCCTTTGATAGCCATGAGCTGATCGTGGGTGCCTTCTTCTATTATTTTACCATCTTCCATCACCAGGATCTTATCGAATTGAAAGCCGGGAAAGATCCGGTGTGTAATGATAATGGCTGTTTTATTTTCCAACAACAAGTTGAGATTTTTTGTGATCAAATGCTCTGTATTCAAGTCTACAGCACTCAGACAGTCATCTAAAATCAAAAGATCGCTATCCCTGGCAATAGCCCGGGCTATTGAAATCCTTTGTTTTTGTCCCCCGGATAGTGTTACTCCTCTCTCTCCTATTTTCGTATCCATACCTTCCGGAAGTGTATTGACCTCATTGAGGATAACAGCGAGTTCAGCGGCTTTGATAGCTTTTTGAGGATCATCATCAGAAGACCCAAAATTGATATTGCCTCGGATGGTATCGCTGAATAAAAAGATATCCTGGGGAACATACCCTATCAGGGATCGATATTGATTCAGATCCAGTGATGTGAGTTTTTTGCCATTCACAGCAACCGTTCCTTGCTGAGGGTCATACATCCTCAGGATGAGCTGGGCTACAGTAGACTTTCCGCTCCCGGTTTTTCCAATAATGGCCATTTTCTGCCCCCTCTTCAAATGAAAATTCATTTTTTTAACGGCATGTATACCAGTGTGGGGATAGATGAAACTGACGTGCTCAAATGCCAGTGTATCGATGGCTTCAATTGGTTCAGGGTTTTCCGGCCTGTGGATGTTTGATTCGGTTTGAAGAAACTCATTCAGTCGTTTCTGGGAGGCAGCAGCACGCTGGATATTGGAAGCTACCCAGCCTATTGCTGAAACCGGAAAGGTCAACATGTTGATATAGACCACAAACTCTGCAATGGTTCCAGCGCTTATCTTGTGTTGTAGTTGGTATACGCTGCCTATGTAAATGGTCAATAGGGTACTCAACCCTATCAGCAATCCAATAGCCGGAAAGTAGACAGACTCCATGGTTGACAGGGCTTGTCCACTCTTGCGGTATTCTTCGCTCTGATCATCAAAAAATTTAAGACTTGCTTTTTCCTGTCCGAAGGATTTGATCACCCTTATCCCGGAATAAGATTCCTGGGCGGTGGTAGTGATATCGCTGAGTTGAGCCTGAATTTTTTCACTTTTACGGTTGATGTAAGTATTGACATAGTACATAGCAAAAGCCAGTATGGGTAAGGGGGAGAGAACGTACATAGCCAGTTCAGGATCTTTACTGAACATGAAGAAAAGGGATATACCAATGAGGACGCAAAGATTAACCAGGTACATGATTGCAGGTCCGGTATACATGCGCACACGGGAAACATCTTCAGCCATGCGACTCATAAGATCTCCGGTTGCATTTACTTTAAAAAAGTGAAGGTCCATTTTCTGATAATGGGCATATACTTCATTTTTCTGGTCATATTCGATATGACGGCTCATGACAATGATGGTTTGACGCATGAGAAACATGAAAAAACCTCGCAACAATGCAAAGACCAGTAATAACAAACCACAAGCCATGATCAGTGAGGAAAAATTGAGGTTCAGATTTCTGAAAACAAGAATAGCATACTGTACCAATGGGTCGATCAGCCTTGAGGATGTAGTGTTGTTTCCTGTCAGATGTCTTTGCACCTCATCTACTACAAATCCAGTCATTTGAGGTGCCAGCATCCCAAAATAATTGGATATCGTAATGAACATGATCCCCAGAAATAAACGCCATCGGTATTTCCAGAAATAAATATTGAGGGCTTTGAGGTGGTACATGAATCTCAAAGTTACCAAAGAGCATTGGGGGATGATGGATTTTTTAGGATGAATTTTTCATTAATCGGTTTTGATGAGTTATTTTTGCGCCGGAGAGATGGCAGAGCGGTCGAATGCGGCGGTCTTGAAAACCGTTGACTGTCACAGGTCCGGGGGTTCGAATCCCTCTCTCTCCGCTGAATACAGTTCGCAACTGTTCGAAAAGTGTGTAAGTCCTTGATTTACACACTTTTTTTTGTTCTTTACTTTCCGAAAATGTTCGCGTTTGTACGCTGATTAGGTTTCCTACTGGTGACCCCTTTTTAAAAATGCAAAAGGGGTCAACGGTGTACGAACAAAAACGAACATAATCGTACTGAAAATCAACAAGATAAGCTTGATTTAGCCGAGGGGTAAATGTAGATTTGTAATCAAAATGGGGGGCACAATTAAAACAATTGCGCCTTATGTCGTCAAAAACAACATTCAGTCTGGTGTTCTACATCAACCGGACAAAAGACAAGAAGAACGGGGAATGCCCCGTGATGCTACGCATCAACATTAACGGGGATAAAGTAGCCCTGAGATTGAAACGCTTCATCCACCCAGATCAGTGGGATCCGGTGAGGTACCAAATGAAGGGTCGAACATCCGAAGCCAAAGTCTTTAATGACTACTTGGAAGCGATACGTGTTCGAGCCCATCAGAAGTACAATGACCTCTTGATGCAACAGGAGGAAGTTCTGGCTACCGACCTTCGAGATGCTATCCTGGGTATCAACAAGGCCAAGGCCAAGATGATCATTGAAGTCTGGGATGACCACATCGCGAGCTTGAAAGCGCTACTAGGTAAAGAGACTACCTACGCTACCTACCAAAAGAACATGACCGCCCGGAATCACCTTCAAAGCTTTCTGATGAAAACTTACAGGACGGCCGATATCTCACTCAAAGGCATGGACAACCATCTGATTTACCAGTTTTCTCTGTACCTGAAAACAGAAAAAGGGTGCAATTACAACACGGCCAACAAGTTCTTGCAGAACGTAAAGAAGATTACCACCATGGCGATTAGACACGGTTGGCTTTTGAAGGATCCATTCTCTGGAATCAGTTTAGGCATGAAGGAGGTGATTCGACCTTATTTGACCGAGGAAGAGCTTAAGCGGTTAATGGAATTCCAGTCCCCTTTCGAGCGTTTGATTCGGGTACGTGACTTCTTCGTGTTCTCCTGCTTTACGGGTCTTGCCTACATTGATGTCAAGCAGCTTCGGAAGTGTGAGATTGAATACCATGAGGAAAAGTACTGGATCCGCACACGAAGGCAGAAAACAGGTGGACAAGCCAACATTCCGCTACTGAATGTTCCGATGGAGATTATTCGGAAGTATTGTAACCTGGAAGCACTGAATCCAGAGGATTTGGTTATCCCAATCTTGACCAATCAAAAGATAAATGCTTATCTGAAAGAGCTGGCTGATTTGTGTGGTATATCAAAGGTCCTGTCATTTCACGTAGCGCGGCACACGTTCGCTACCACCGTGACCATGATGAACGGAGTGCCGATTGAAACAGTCAGTAAAATGCTTGGCCACAAGAACATTAAAAGCACCCAGCACTATGCCCGAATCGTCGATCAAAAGGTTGGCGAGGACATGGAACTACTCTCGCGAAGATTAGGAACCAGATTGGCACTAGCAAATTAAAACGAAGCCCCGGGATGACCGGGGCTTTTTTGTGAACACTTACGAACAAAAATGAAATGGAAAAAGAATTTGTAATACGATCTTATGGATATTGTGAGCTTGCGATGCTCTATTTCCCTAACAGCACAAAGAAAAGTGCGAGTGCACAGTTGGGTAGATGGATACGCGGAAATGATAACCTGAAAAATCAGTTGACGGAAATGGGGTTGAAACCCAAAAAAAAGATCTTAACCCCATGTCAGGTTAAATTAATTGTCGGATTGTTTGGAGAGCCTTAACGTTTTGCAGCTACACGAAGGTGGTGATTTCGGAGCATTTCACTGTCAGTGTAGCACAAGCTTTGATAGAAGCACAAAGCTTGCTTTAACCACTGAACCGCCACTTTTGGGTAGGTGCTGTTATCTGCTGGCGTTCTGTCTGTCGTTATGTCCATAGTTTTATTACCGCTAAAACACTCATTATTAAAGTCAGTCCACCAATAAACCAAACGGAAATTTTAATTGTCTTTTGGTTGTCGGCAAGTAATTGTGTCTGCTTGTTGGTTTCCTTTTCTATAACTTGTCTTAATTCTTTTGTGTTTTTCGCAAACTCAATTTCAAAAATTTGTTTGATTTGGTTTCTTTCATTTTCAATTAGTTTTTTGATTTCTGATTTGTTGTCGTCAAGTTTAATTTTGATTGTACTTTCAAGGTCTTTGTAAAACTCTTTATTTTCTTTTCTGATTAAGTCAGTTTTTTCTTCAATAAGTTTTGCAAGCTCTGCCTTGTTTTGTTTGTTGGCGTTCTCAATTTCCGTCAAACTTTTGGCGACTTTTTCCTGTTGGGCTTTCTGTAGCTCGTTAATTTTGTCAAGCGTCTTACTATTTTCTTCAAACTGCTTTATGATAGAATTATAAGTTTCCGTTAGTTTCTGTAGCTTCTTAAAAGCACCTGAAACGTCTTTAAGTTGTTCAACTTCCTGGTTGAAGTCTTCTAGTGTTTGATTAAATTTCTGCAAGTTGCTCATACAATTTCTTATTAAGTTTTTTTAAATCCTTTAGTTTCTGTGCATAAACATCATTAAGCAAATATGCCAAATCATAATATTCTGCAAGTTCTTCCAACATTTCAGGATAGTATTTTGAAATAGATTGGCTTAAATCCATTTTTTGTTCTTCGGTCAAATGTTTTCCTAATACTTTTAATCGTGTCAAAAAGTCTATTTGCTGTTCTTGGGTAAAAGTTACTTTAACGCTAGACAACGCACTTTCAAAGCGTTCTTTTCCATCACTATCTTCATATTCATTCAAAGCTAAACGGATAAAACCGCTTACAAAATTCAGTCCTATACTGTTACGATAACTTTCCAAAAATCGGCTAATACTGTCCTTTAGTTTTTCAAATTCAATTTTGTTTGGAAACTGATTATTTGTAGTTAGAACTTCAAACCACTTTTCGTAATCTTTTGGATTTTCTGCAATGTGTTGAAGAATAAAAGTTGTTTCGGAAAAAATGAAGTAACTATCAATGCGTTGCTTAAAACTCTCACTATCTTCAAACTCTGAACACCAATCAGACAGTGTTTTAAGCGATTGTTTTCGGCTATATGCAATGTTTTCAAAAGTCCAATTCAATAAATACCAAATGGCTTTTTCTAAAACTGTATTCTGCTGAACATTTTGTAATTCCTTTGATACGTCTGTATTAGGTTCGTATTTGGATATATAGTCAGAAACACATTTTACAATATGCTTTTCTTCAATTGTCTTAAACTGAACTTCAAAATGGTCAATGAAATTTGTTGTCCAATCTGAAACAATGCCTAATAGACTTAAACGATAAATTGCTTTTTGTAAAACGTCACTGCTTATTTTTAATTTGGAGTATGCGTCATTCCAAAAAATCCTAGCTTGAGTTTTTTCTCGAAAATAATGTCTGATTACACCTGAAATAATTTCAAAATCCTTTTCTATGTCGTTCTGTCCCTGGACAAAAAGGAAAACCTGTTTAAAAATATCCCTACCACCAAAGCCCACTTCATCGCTAATAGCTTTCATTTCCGCAAATGTTGTGTCTTTGTGAAAAAGACGCTCAACTCTTTCTTGGTCGTGTGTTTCAGGAGAATGTAAAACAAAGCATTTCCCTATTTTACTCTTGTTCTCTTTTTTTCTCTTATCCCAACGTCCCGCTCTGCCTGCTTCTTGGTAAAGTGCTTCTACTGAACTTGGCAATCCATAATGAAAAGTGTAAAAAACATTTTGTTTGTCAATGCCCATTCCAAAGGCTTTTGTTGCAACTAAAAGTTGATATTTGTTTTCTTTGAAGTCCTTTTGAACTTTTATTTTATACTTGTTAAATTCATCTCGGTTCATTACAGGTTCTGATCCAATTTTTCGCCCTGTTTTTTCATCATAAACATCTCTTTTAGGAATGTCACCTGAAAACCAACTCACTTTGTTTTGAAAAAGCGTATTCAATGTATTTGAAATCTGATAACATCCATAAGCTCCATTTACATTAGGTGTAAATATTAAACCAGCTTTATCAATTGTTTCAATAAAACTTTCAGTGTCTTTTAGCTCATTAATAAGATTTTTGAGCTTATCTATTTTGTTTCCTTTATCGTTAATTACTTCAAATCTCAATTCTTTACGACTATAATCTAAAAGCGATTTTATGTTTTCATCTTCTAAGCGTTGCTTTTGTCTTGCAAACTCAATTTTTATGTCTTTCAAAACATTAACTGAAGCCGTTGCTGTTAAGCCAATAAATTTTATTTTACCTTCTCCGTCAGCATCTTTCGGGCTTAATTTGTCAACTGTTTTGGCTAAATTCAAATATGAAGTTCTAAAATCGTGCCCCCATTCTGAAAGACAATGCACTTCGTCAACAACGGCATAAGCAATAGAAAAATTAGCAACTATTGCACTTATCTTATCTCTGAAACTCGGAATTTGAAATTTTTCTGGAGAAATCCACACAAACAAATATCTTCCTTGCTCAAAGTTTCTTTCTATTTCTCTTTTTTCGTCTGCTTCTAAATCGCTTGTTATAAAACTTACATTTGTTACAAGGGTTTTAACCAAATTGTCATTTTGGTCATACATCAATGATTTGATTGGGCAAACCACAAAATTTATGCTTGGTTGCAACAAGCAAGGAAGTTGATAACACAATGATTTTCCGCCACCTGTGGGTAAAAGTCCAATTGTGTCTTTTCGGTTTAGTGCATTTGAAATGATTGGAAATTGACCTTCACGAAAACTTGGTTTATCAAAAATGTTGTCAAGAAAGAACTCTAAAGTTATTTTGTCTTCGTCTGTTACGTTGTAATTAATTGGCTCGGTTGTGCTAACTCTGAAATAGTTTTTGTCTTTTACAATGTCAAAATAGTCTGTGCGAACAAAAATCACATCTTCACTGATTTTGTTTTCATCCGTGTAGCGTTTGAATAGAGAAAAGTCAATATTTATCGCTTTTGTTGTTGGTTGAAATTTGGATTTATCATTCGTTATTGCAATGTTAAAACTCGGCTTTTTAAGTTCTTCTTTGTTTTTGAGTTGCCAAAGTTTATCAATCCAAATCAACGAATCATTTATTGCCAACTCTGCAAAGTCCGGGATATTTTCGTGAAGTAAAATATTGAAATTCCAATCTTCTTCAAATGTCAAATACTTGTTAGTAAGCAACTCAATGAGTAAGACTTGAAAACGGATTATTGCCGTAGGCAATAATTTCGTTTTAATTTCATCTTCACTCATTTGGTTGTCTTCTATTTTCTCACAAGCAGTTTTATAAAAATTCAAAAGTTTTTCGTAGCGTTCTAAGTGCTTTAAAATTGTGTCAACTTTAATTGAATAAGCTCCATTTTGCAATTCTTTTGTAGTAATCCTTATTGTTGTAATTCCTTTACCCGATAAATAATTATCTCTTTTACTATCAGAAATTCTTGTAACTTCATCAAGTTTGTGTTGTTGTCCGTCAATTTCAATTACAAGTTTGGCTTGAGGCAAATAGAAGTCAACTTGTTGGTTGATAAAGTTTTTGTCGTCTTCTCCTGTTATTTCGTTTATTTCAATTTCGGGTATTAGCAACGATTGAATAAATGAAAATTCACCAAACTCGTTTGGTATAATGTTCTCAAAAAAATCTTTTGCTGGATAGTAGTTACGTTCTCTGTCGCCTTTTATAGTGTCGTTCCAAATAGGTTTCTGCTTAGTCGCAAACAAAAAGCGTTCTTCAAAGTTGTCAAGTTTGTGGATTTCACCTAATTGAGATTGCAAGTATTTTGAAAGGGTTGTTGGAAAGCCACGTTGCAAAATATTTTTCGTTACAAACAAAATTGGTAACAAGTCAGCGTTTGTCTGACTTATTACAAGGTTCTGAATTACAAAGTTCGGATTTGTGTATGTGTAATTTGCCGTGTATTTCTTCATTCAATCCTTAGATTTGTTGTTTCTTTCTGTTTTTTATTGCTAAGAAAACCAAAATAAGTAACCCGCCTACAATTAAAGATGATGTTAAATATCCTAATAGTGTTCCCCAATTAATTAGAAAGAACACACCTATACAAATACCAATAAATACAAACACAAGGAAATTTATTCCTATAAAAGAAATCGCCCTATCCTGCTCTTTATTGGTTTCCTTTTTAAAAATGTAGTATATCGTGCCACCAAGAATTAACAATAATGGAATGACAATTATGACCGATGTTAGATAACCTAATGTTGTGCCTAATGAAATAAGATTTTTTAAACCGATTATTGTTCCTGTCAATACCAGTGCAATAAGAATTACTGCAACTACGGAAGTGACTTTTTCCTTTTTTTTGTCTTTAGCTTGTTTTTCAAGCCGTTCTGTTTCTTTTCGTTCCTTATCTTTCAATCTTTCTTGAAACTCTTCTTCATTCTCTACAACATATTCATTTACTAACTCTCCATTTCTAATGTCAAGAATTAAATCTCTTTCATATAAAGAAGCATAACCCATATGCACGTAATCCAACATTTCTCCCTGTGGTATTCTTATTTTTCCGCTAAACCAATCAGCGATAACTTTTTTTTGTCTTGGAAAGATATAGTTTAAATCTACTTCCCTGTATCCTTCAAGATAAGCTTTAAGCCCAATAAGGTACAGTTTATTGTCTTTTATTTCCCATTGCCCAAAGTATCCACGCCAACAAGCCGTAGATGGTGAAATGAATTTAATATCGTTTCTATTTTGCAAATATTGGTTCAATGGTTCTGCTGCCATCCAAGTTTCTTCACCTTTGTAAAAGAGTCTTTCTCCTGCTTGTGCTGTCATATTGCGATTTTTATTTGTTCGTGGTCTGTTTTTACGCTTGCCGATAACGGTTTGCGGGTTTAAGAAGTTGGCGATTTCGAAGCACAAAACTGTCTGCCAGCACTAAACTTGATACGAAGCACAAATGTTCAATTAACCACTGAACCGCCAATTTCTTAAACCCGCTGTTAGCGGTTCGTTCTTCTTCTTTCGTCACGGTAAATACTCTATGTCAACGTTTCTGTCGAACATATGAAGAATACATTTTTCAATACTGCCGTCATCGTGATATATTGTCAAACCATAGTCAGCAAACGAGGCTCCCATAGCATCTCGTCCATAACCTTTCAGTTGTATTTTTTCGCTGTCGGCACCAACTAACTTCATTTGTTTTGGTGCCATTTGAACTACAGCTTGTCCTCCGTCTGTGTTAAACATTGTCACAGTATAACCTTCGTTACCGCTTATGTTAGCTTCAACCTTAACAGCTCTTGGTGCTCCACCGTGTGGGCCTGAAACGTGTCTGCCATTTTCATATCTTAAATGGTCTGAAGAATGAAATACAAAATCTAATTCCAATTCATTCTCCTCTTCTTGATTAGTTTCTACAAGTTTGGCATAATAAACTGTTTTTTGACCTTGCATTGTCAACATTGTTTTAGGCGGAATGGATAAGTCAATCATAAAGCCATTCGCACTATTTTTATCCATAAAATCTCTTGGTGATAAAGGATCACTTCCGACTGCAATCATTGTATTATCATCAACGACTAAACAAACCATTCCATAGGGATAAACTTTATGGTTTAAACTTTCTTGGTCATAATTAAAGGCATTGAATTGACTACCTTTAATAATTTTGTTTTTCCAATTTTGTATAGACATATTCTCCGATTTTGAATTACATATTTTTTAACATCTGAATTATCATTGTCGCTTGACCTACACCCAATTTTTCGGCTTTTTCTAAATAGGATATACCTTCTTTAACTTTTCCTGTTTGAGCAAGAGCAAGTCCTTTTGCCATATAAGGATTAGGATAATTTGGGTCAAGTTTTATGGCTTCGTCCAAGTATTTAAAACTCTCCTCATATTTTTTTACTTGTGTCAGGAAGTTACCAAGATTACCTGCGATTAATTTTTTTGCAACAAACAGAATGTTGTTTTTACCAAGTCCAATATGTTCGAGGTCGCCATCAGGTGCATTGTCATATGATAGTTTAAGCCACTTAATTGCATTATCGAAATCTTTTTTTCTAAAAAATACCATACCCAAACGGTAAGCCGCTACAAAATCATTCGGAAGAAGTTCAAGTGTTTTGCGAAAATCTTTTTCAGCTTCAATGTCGTTACCCATATCTTCATATGCAGTTCCACGCATTGTGTAAAAGTTCTGATTTGTCGGTTGTGCATTAATAGCTTTAGTGAATGCAGTGACTGCTCCAGAATAGTCCTTCAATTGGTATTTGTCCAGCCCTTGTTGAGAAAAAACCATTGCGTCTGGATTTATTTCGTAATCCTTTCCGAGAAAATTCATTTTTTCGGGGATACCTTTCTTTTTAAATAAGTCGTCAAATAGTCCCATTTTATTTTTGTTTTAGTTGTGCCTACTCTGGTCGATTTTCAGCTTCCCCGTTTGTGCAGTCGTCTTTTTAGAATGACCGCTAATTCATTTATATGCGTTATAATTATTCTCTTATCAGCTTAAATAAAATTTGTATGCCAATTTAAATGAATCATTATACTCTTCAAAATTAATCAAAAACAGGACAATAACTATATCGATCAGCAAATACTTACAACTGTCTACAACAGCCAACTGCTACTAAATAATTAGTCGGAATCTTGTCTTGTCAAAAGGCAAGATGAATAATACACTCGATACTGGAGCTGTAACCACCGTCTCAGGAATGATTGGCGGTATTGTGAAGGCTGTTTCCGTTAAGCCCGTGATGATGGCGATCACTTTTGGATCATTAGCCAATGTAATGGTCTATGCCGCTGCCTCTGCCGGGGTCGGCTACGTGGTAAAAAAGATTCTGGACAAACTATCCGCTAAGATTAGCGAGAAGTGCGACCAATTCAAATCCCAGGACGATGAATAAAGTTGTGGGAGTTGCTTTGGCTGGTGTGGCTCTTTATGGGCTTGTAAGACTTCTGAAAATGCAGACAGTCTCAGACCTGGCATCGCTTACTCTCGTCAACCCCCGTGTTCATAATGTTACCCTGGCTGGTATGTCGCTACGAACCGAAGTGGCTGTAAATAATGCCTCCCGGGATAGTGTAAAAGTCACTAAGCCTGTTGTCGTTCTGACTTCAAATGGCCGTTTTCTCACACAATCCATCGCAGAAAACAAGATTATCGAGATACGCCCTTTGACCATCACCAATATTGACACCATTGAAATTGTGCTGAATTGGTCTATCCTGGGCTCGTTGGTAACCAACCTCATCAAGAAAATACCTCTGGTGATTGCCTCTTTTAAGCAAGGCAACGGCAAGAACCTGATTTCCCAATTGGGAATTCCTATGGAAATGTACTTCACCACCTATGTGAATGGCCTGTTTTATCAATCTGAACCTACAAAGCTCATCTGATGAAAAGGCTCGTTGACACATACCATCCCGAAACCATTGTTAGTGGCAAGCGCACAATCCGTGACGGCAGCCGCTTCAATCCATATTTCCCACCTCCGGATGAGAGAGATCGTGTCATCATACAGGATGGTGAAGTCACCGATACCGTGGAGTTAATGGAGAAAGTCGTTTGGAAATACCTTGACGACACCAAGCGAATCGCTCCATTACTCCACCGGTCATCGACCATAGAGACTTGCAATGCGATTTGGGAATTCATCTACAAATTCATTCAGTATCGATTGGATAAACGCGGTCTGGAGCAACTCCGTAGGCCTGCTCGGTCATGGGCAGAAAGAAACGAAGGCGTGGACTGCGACTGCATGAGCATTTTCGCATCAAGCATCCTGACCAATCTTCAAATTCCTCACAGCTTTCGCATTACACGATACAGTGCGGATACCTGGCAACATGTATATGTCATCGTACCACTAGAAGACAGCCAGCGATACTGCGTAATCGATGCAGTGGTTTCAAAATTCAATTACGAAAAACCTTACTCAGATAAAATGGACTACTCAATGAACCTCAAAGGCATAAATGTGGCCGTGTTGAGTGGTGTTTCCGGAAACGATCATTTCGATGCGGTCATGGCAACATCACTAACCGGTTCCGATTTGGGTGATACAACCCCACAACAAGACCTCGATAAACTCTATCAAAATATGGTAGCTACACGCAATGCGGTAGCTCAAAACCCTAGGCTGGTGTCTACTGTCGATGATCCACAGGCACTATTGAAAATGTTGGATTATGCAATCCAATACTGGTACACCGATAAGCGTGACCAAGCTTTGGAAATACTTTCTAAAAATGAACAACAGCTCAATTTGAGGAACGGAATTAACACCGTTAACGGACTGGACTACGATATTGATGAGTTTGCTCTCAGTGGAATCAATGTAAAGGGCTTTTTCACCAACGTCAAAAAAGCTGCACAAACAGTCGGAAAGACCGTAGGTAAAGCGGCTTCTACTGTTGGGCAAAAAGTTGGACAAGCAGCAAAAGCTGCTGTAAAGGCCGTTGTCAAATACAATCCCCTATCGCTAGCCGCCCGTGGAGGCTATCTGCTGGCGATGAAGCTAAATATGGGCAAGATGGCCTCTAAGCTAAAATGGGGTTATGCTACTCAGCAACAAGCCGCGGCAAAAGGAATTGATGCCGGGTCATGGCAAAAGAGTAAAAATGCCCTAGCAAAAGTTGAGAAGCTATTTGCTGATAAACTCCAGGGAAGTCGTTCGGCACTACAAAATGCAATTCTCAAAGGGAAAGCAGGCAATTTAAATGGCGTGGTCGAGGATCAAATGTTGGGAGAACTCGGTGATCCTGCTACTGCTTCCGTAGTTGCTGCTGCTGCCCCCATCATTCTTGCAACAATCAAAATTTTGAAAGAAGCCGGATTGATTGGCCAAAACGAGAATATCGACATCAATAAATTATCCAGCGATATAGCAAACGACCCAGCTGCTGCCTCCGCAATCATGGAGATTGAGAGCAGCGAAAATCTTCCTGCAACCAACGATCCAATTCCAATGTCACAAACAGCATCTGAATCAACCAGCTCAAATACCTCGAGCACATCTGGGGGTGGAATCATGAATTTCATCAAAAAGAACCCCGTTCCAGCGGTAATCGGTGGTGGTCTATTGGCCTTCGGCATTTACCAAATGGTAAAACCAAAGAAAAAGGCTTCAAACCTGTCCGGTTATCGTACTCGCAAATCAACCAAGAAGTCAGCTCCGGCCAAAAGTGTCAAATCCACAAGCACTTCAAAAGCCAAGAAGCTGCCTGTAAAATCAATGAAACTCTTCTAAACATCAAATAATCAAATCATGGCAACACAACGCAATTCAAAATCCAAGATCAGTGGCCAAGCTGTAATGGGTGAAATCAAAACCTTGGCCATGCTCACCGGAGGAGTCGTTCTCGGCTCAGTCGGTGGAAAGATGATCGATAAAGTCTTGAATGTAGATGCAGCTGCAACTGGATTCAATGCCAAAGCACTTGCTCGACCCTTGGTATTATTGGGTGTAGGCGCTGCCGGCAACCTAATGCTCAAGGATCAGAATATGAAACTTGTTGCAACGGGAGTTGGTGCAGCAGGCATGCTCTCTGGCGTAAAGGTGTTTATGAAAAAAGACCTTCTCGCTGGTTTGGCCGACTTTAACCTGAATGGCTTTTCCGCGTTAGGAGAACCCTCGGTCTACCGCGAACCCATCAACCTTTCTGTTGAACGATACAATCCGGACTTGCCGGCATTGTCATCTCCAACCTCCTTCAATCCTGAAGAGTTTTCCAATACCCAAATGGAAAATGTGGATGAGACAGAACTCTCTTACATCGAAATCATTTAACCCCATCAAAAATCTCTAAATAATCAAAATCATGTTAACGCTCGGACAAATCGAAAACAGTGAGTACAACTTGTTAGGTGCAATGTCGGAAGACGATTTCTTGCAAGCATTGGAGCTCAGCGGCCCCAATGACAAAAAGAAGTTGTTCCGCAAAATGCAAAACCAATCTCGTGCCGTATCAACGGCAACGGGCTCACGCTCTCGCGCAGAGTTTGAAAAGCGCATCAGTCTTCTTCCCAAAGAAATCCAACAGGGTTTGGCATCACAAAGCCTTCAGGCTGTTGATACCGCATACTATGTGGTAAAAACCATCAGCGGATCAAAGGTTGTCAAGATGTTTAAGGATGACGACAACAAAGTTGTAGGAACCAGCAACATCTCTAGCGGCAAGCTGGAAAAGGGCAACTACTTCTTGCTGTACGGTATCCAATTGTTGGGTGGCGTTGGTGACGGAGCTGACACAGCAGGAACTGTCAATTACGATGTCATTCCTGACTATGTGCGCAATGGCGAGTTCGAATTCAAAGCCAATGGTACAGTCTTGATCCCCAATACTTCTTGCGAGGTATTCCAAACCGAAGGCAAAGACATCTTCAAGGGCTTGTTTGTATTGGATAATCCAAAAATTATCCGCGACCAGCAAAGCATTGAATTCAATGTTGAATGGTCTGCCAATGCACCAAGCAACTCATACCTGAAGGCAATTCTTCGCGGTACAGCGGTAATCAAAGCCTAATCACTTAATCCCACTGGATCATGAAAAACCACAAGTTTCAGCAAATCAGAGTTCGTATTAATACTCCCGGAGAATCGGTGCGCATCACTGCGCAGACTGATAAGCAATATGCAAAAATCAGAGCCATTTATGTGTCACTGCCGGAAGAGCGCTTGGTTCCTGGAAGCTTGTTGGGTTTGAAAGTGAATAACCAGGAAGTGTTTGAAGACGTGCATGAAATCCGATTATTAACCAGCGGTCACCAGGTAGCTCCCAATCAAAAGTTCTTCTTTTTCGAGGAGCACCTGGAAGCCGCAGGAAGTTCCATTGAAGGACGGTTAACGGATGGAGGTACTCCAATCAATCAAGTATCGAGTGCAGCAGCAAGTGAGCCTTATTTGCCAATGGGCTACCCCTACGAAGCAAAAATTTACCTCTGGTTGACCAATGAAAAATAATCAACATGGTAGGCACTCGCTACAATATCATTCGCCTTAAGGTTGATCGCCCAGGACAAATTGTTCGGTTTCAACACAAGATTCCAAGCTACCTAAAGCGGTGCACTGGATTTGTTGCCAAGCATGTCCAGGGTGTTCAAACAGACTACTATATGCCCGAGATCGGCTGGATATCAGCCAGTTTTAACAGCTTAAAGGAAGAGGCTATTGTAGCGCCCATTTCAGCACAACCATTCTATGAGCCGGAGGAACCAAGTGGATTTCAAACGCTGGATGTAAGCCTGAAACCTGGACAATTGGTAGTGGGAGTATATGTAGACAGTATGAAGTCAAACTTCTTCCCCTATATGGTAAGTCTGTATCTGAGATGTGTGCCAACGGCACGTATTCAGGTAAGTAAGCAAACCGATCCATCGCCAAAGGAAACCAAGGTTATTCATAGCCGTATTGATGCCAAAAGCAACCGTAAAAACTGTGAGGATTATTCACAGGAAGATGACAACACAGATGAGCACGATTACAACAACGACCAACTATGTTCGATCATTTAATCCATATCCATCAGCAGTTCAAACAACGCGATACGGGAATTGAGCTTCAACGCTTTCGTAGCATCACAACGCAAAATCCCCAGAAGGGATATGTGCTTGATGCCTACAATGAGTATTTGATACTGACCAATGCACACGCGCTTCCAATAGGTACACGTATCATCTCTGATACCAACAGTTTAGAAATCGTTCAAGGGCATTCCAGCCTAGAAGGTATCGAGGAATTCAGTGGATTGGTCCGAATTGAACTACCCCAAGAAACCCAACAGTATCCAGTAATAGAATTTATACAAATCGTCAAGGAGTGAGTAAGAGAAAGATATATCACGTCATTCAGGTCAGTCAAAAAATGATTAAGACCTTTCCCAAACAGGGACACAATCATGTTGTGTTCAATGCGGTGTTCTATCGCAATGGAAAGAAGCTTAACAGCATTGATCAGGCAGTGGTGGAGAATTTCTCTCCCCTAGTGAGAAGCTATGATAAGTCTGAAAACCCGGATAAAATCAAAGTAGAATTCAAGGATCAGGATACAAACACATTGATTTGGTCTAAAACCTTTCAGTGGACGGATGTAGATGATGAAATTCCAAGAACTCTCAGTGGATATGCAGGTTTGGGAGAGGCAGAGGTCAACGATTTAGTTCAGCGCAAATTTTCTGAATTAGAAAAGAGCCGTGAACTGGATCGCATGCAGGCTGAGGTTTCACGATTGAAGGCGGAAAATGAAGAGTTGGAATTCCAAGTTCAGGACATGCAAAACACCCTGGACGCTAAGAAGCAAGTTGAGTACTATACCAACATCATTGGAATGGCTATGCCCGGTTTGGCTAAGTTTTTCACTGGGACACCTATGGCTTCAGCCATCAATTTTTTGGCAGGTACAGAGCCTGAGAAAGCAGAAACTGCTGAACCTGAAAAGTCTACTGATCCGGCAGATAGTCAAAGAGAGACGATATTGGAAATGATCAATACGTTCTGCCAGAGTATGAATAATCAGGAACTAGGAACCATGTACATGCTATTGAGTGAGATCGAAAAAGACCGCCAAAATCTTCAAAAAATACTGCAATACGTCACACAACCAAACCCCACAACAACCCCATGACAACAAGAGATATACCTATTTCAATCGATGTAAAATCGGAACAAGAGGCTCGCCATGTTCAACAGGCATTGCAATCTATTGCCAAGCAATTTACTGCTGAGGAACTGGTTAAAATCTCCAAAAAACTGGAGTTGCCCTTGGTGAAATTGAAAATTAAAAGCATGATCTAAATACCAAAACATGTCTAGCACAAAAGAAAAGTTTATTGGCGTTATCCAAGACAATCAAAGCAAGATTGTCAATGGAATCCTTGTGCTGGGAGGTATTTACATCACCTATCGGCTGGGGAAAAAGCTTATTGCCGAATTCAACAAGTCTAACGCTCAAGATAATGCAGACGACAGTCCAGAGGTAAGACAAGCCATGACGTTAAAGTCTGCCATGAATCCATCCGGAATAAGTTGGATGATGAGTTTCGATACTACCAATAGCTCGCGAATACTCGAAACTGCGAAAATTATCACCAACCTAGACAGTGTGAGAACCGCATACAAGAATTTGTATCAATCCAATTTGCTGGATGACCTCCAAAGTGAACTTTCTACCGATGATTATCAAAAGTTCATGACAATCGTTAGTAGCAATCAAAATAAAGTTACAACTGGTGGTGGAAGTTCTCCGGTTCAGTTTGCCAAGCCACAAAGTTTGGTAGTGGCAAAGAAGGAAGTATTTCTGCGGACCAGCCCAGATGCCACAAATCATGGTGCATTTTATGAGCAGTTCTCGGAAAAGAACATTATCAGGAAAACCAAGCCCGGTGAATTTTTAGGTTACGCAACTGGAAGACAGCACTTTGATGAGAAAAATAATGTCAAATTCATTGAGGTTGCCTACGTCATCAACGGTGCCAAAGCCCCGGCAAACCTGAAAGCCAAAAACAAACAGCGCGTGAGTTATTGGGTCTCTGCTTCTTCAACCTACGTGGATTTGTTTCAGTACTACAAACCCATGTTTGATGCTTATCCAGCTACTGGGAATGCAACAGCCTGGATGAAGCCAGTAGATTATTTCACCATTAAAGGCATTCCGATGCCACGACTGATCACAAGATCGTTAACTCCGGTTCTTAACGAACAATTGGTAGCAATAAACCAGGCACATCCAAATACCATTTTGGGCAGATTGGTCATGTCTATGGATACTGGAAAAGATGTATTTCTCCAGTTTCAGACTGTCGATAATCAGCTAAGATGGGTAAATCACAAATACATCTCATTACAACAATAGCCATGAGTACAAAAACAGAAAATTACGTGGTAAAACACTTTGAATATGCCAAGAAAGCTGGAGAACGCTTTAAGATGGATCCGTTGGTGATCTTGTCTCAAGGTGCTTTTGAAAGCGCTTGGGGCACTTCCACCTTGTCAACCAAATACAACAACTTTTTCGGTATCACTGCCGGCGGCAAGCCCAATGAGTTTTGGAAAGGTGGCGTGTACCAAGCCCAGAATCAGTACAAACTGAAATTCCGAACATACCCAAGTCCACAGGACAGTTTTAATGACTTTGCCAGATTGATCAGCTCAAACTACAAAGCAGCTCATGCAGCAGGTCAGAATTACAAGGAGTATGCAAAACAGATTGCCAACAGTCCGTACATCTCTGAAAAAAACGGCGATAACCGAATTGCCTACATGAACGGAATCATCAGCATCTACGAAAACATACTAGCGATTGCTAAAAAAAAAGGCTTTTGGTCACAGGAGGATTCAGCCTCGTAACGGCGGCAGTCTTGTTTTTAACCGGAAGATTCATTTATCGAAAACTAACAAAGAAGAAATAGCATGGCATTCAGCATAAAGCGCGTTGGCGCAACAGAATCAGAAACATTTTCCATCGGAGATATACTGAGGATTCTCGGTGATAAAGTCAACGATGAAATCAAAATCAATGGTCACGCTTATCGCTTGAGCACCGTTCAAGAATTTGGAGGTGATGGCGGTACGATTGATCCGAGTTTAATTCCACTCCCCTCCGTGGATTGGATTCGCACCCCATTGGACATTATCACAGCTGGACAAACCAATTTTCAGGTCAGTGTGCCCATCAATGACCCGGAAGGACTTCTATTGGTGGTGAATGGAGCCATGTATGACTACGGTAGTGATGCGGCATTTCACATGGAAGGAAACAATTTGTATTGGCACGGTGGCTTTAGCCTGGAGATCACAGACCGCATTTATCTCAAATACTTAACCCTAAAAAAACAACCCTAAACCATAATTAATCAATTCAAATCTCATGAGTGACTTTCTAAAAATCAAACAGATTGAAGGGCTTACTTCCCAACTGGCAGCTAAAGCCCTAGATGCCGATGTCGTTAAAAAGGCCAACAACCTTTCTGATGTAACCGCATCAACAGCACGGACAAACCTTGCCGTGTATTCTAAAACCGAGGTAGACACCTTAATCGCTGGAGCAAAGAATGCGTATTCAGTTGCTGACACAACAGCTCGCAACGCATTGACCGGATTAAAAGTTTCTGACCGCGTCTTTGTAACCAATGACGGAGACAGTAAATGGGCATTGTACATCGTTACGGCCATAACAACCGGAACGGGATCAACATCAACCTTCAAGAAAATTGCGGATGAGGACTTGTTCCTTAATGCGCTGACTGCTGAAGCCGTAAAAGCCGCTTACGAAAGCAATGCTGATACCTATGCATTCAACGGAACCTACAAAGGCAAGTTGGATAAAATCACGGTAACGGCAAACGTCAACCTCGATACAATTAAGTCAACTGCGGACTCAGCATTGGCCAATGCGGCAACAGCGCAAACGACTGCCAACACGGCCAATTCTGCTGCTGCGGCTGCTCAAAGTACTGCGAACAGTGCGAGCTCTGCTGCTTCGGCCGCGCAAACAACGGCAAACAATGCTGCAACAGCTGCCGCAGCTGCTCAAACTACTGCCAACAGCAAGGAAGATGCGTTCACTGAAACCACAGAGAATTTTACCGCGATGACTTCTGCTGGTAACGTTGAGGTGCCAATTGCATTGGCTAATCCTCCAAAAGCTGGATTTGCTGTAAATGTTTTCTTCAATGGCATGCGTGTGCGCCGTGTAACCTTCACTGCTGGCAACCGAAACATCAGCTACAATGTGCCTTTTGAAACCGAGGCAAACGACGACATCACCGTAGTGTATTCCTATTAAACCCTAATACAACAACCTTAAATGGAGAAGATATCATCAAAACAAATTACTGGGGTGGTTGATTTGAATTCAAATCAATCCATCACCGGCCGCAAAGACTTTCAAGGTGGATTAACTAGTTCAGGTGGTCCAACTGGACACATCCCGCTTATGCAGGATGGTTACCTGTACTTTGTGCGAGACCCCAACCAGGTTGCTGACGGAGATTTTCGTTTTGGGGTATCTTCTCTTTCTGGGTTGTTCTGCCTACAGCAATTATCAAGTGGCATGTGGACCAACATCTGTTTGGATGGCTGCTCCGCAACAACAGACACTGGAGGCGGAACAGGTGGAGGAACTGGCGGTGGTGATTTGGGTGGTGGCGGCGGATGTTTGCTTTATGGCACGCTCATTACCTTGGCAGATGGTACTACCAAGTTGATTGAAGACCTTGAATTGGGCGATTTGGTTAAAACTGTTTCCATCGATGGACTTGATAGCGAAGTTGAAGATGCTTGGAAAACATTCACATCAAGTAGCTTCTCCAGCATGTCGGCCTCATCAACGGTCACAGGTATCCAAAAAGCGCAATTCAGTTATTACTTCCTGATCAATAATCTGCTCAAAATAACCTTCGAACATCCTGTTTTGGTTCAGCGAGCTGGATCATTTCAGTTTTTAAGAGCAAAGGATTTGCTAGTTGGCGATAAGTTCTATCGCACAGATGAAACATGGGTAGATATAGATTCTATTGAACGTATTGATGAAAATGTCAATGTGGTAAACATCAACGTAGAAAGCCAAGATACCTATTTCGCTGATGGCATCCTCGTTCACAATCTCGTAAATCCTTATGAAGAAAAAGTAATTGTTTAAATCACTAAAAAATGAATACATCAACTCGATATAGAATAACCCTGATTGCTGCTTTGTTTCTAGCAATCATCACCATCACAGCTGTTTTCCGAAGCATGGAAATGGTTGCGGCAACCTCAATTGCAGGCATTATGACCATTCTTTCGGCTTACATCTGGTCACAGACACAAAGACCTACTCAACATGAATCCAATCAATCTTATAAAAAGCCCAGGGCTGCAAAAAATCCTCCTGGCAGGAACGCTCGTCCTGCTCGTTTGGATGATTTGGAGCAATAATCAAAATCTAAGGGAGGAGAATCAACGACTTGAGGGCAATGTTCGCTCACTTTCAATTGGATTGAAACAAATCCAACTGGAAAATGGAGCAATTGCCGGTCAAAGTGAGGTGTTAACCTTGCGGATTCAGGAACTAAAGACGCTTTTTCCATTACAGTTCAAAGCCATATTGGAGGCTGGTGTAAAGCCAGAGCGTGCACAGCAAGTTTCAACAACAATAATTGAAACGCAGAAACAGATTGTCACGACAATTAGAGACAGTCTTATTCACGATACCATTTGGGTAAAGGTCTTTTCCTATTCGGATCCCTGGTACACAATCCAAGGTCAGGCATTGGGCGATACTCAAAGAGTTCAAATCCAGAGCAGGGATTCTTTGATTCAGGTTGTGTTTAAGGGAGAACGAACGAAGCCTTGGCTATGGATTTTTTCACCAAGAAGGATTCAGCAGCGCATGTTTAGTTCCAATCCCAATTCAATTATCAAGTATTCGCAAACCATCAATATTCAAAAGCATGAATAAACTATTTATAGGCCTCACCGCAGCTGCATTGGTTGCTTTGGCATTGCGCAAGAAATCAGGCACAACGCAAATTGAGCCCGCAGTTGGGGTTACCCCGCAGCAAAAGCAAAACCGTGTAATCACTTTTTATAAAGCATAGTTATGTCAGCGCTGAAAGTATCCATACCTATGACCCCAAGGGTGTTCTATCCAAACACCGCTTTGCCACAGAATAAAGTGAAATTGGAGCAGATAGGTAAAACATGGTATAAGGAAATAAAGCAAGCGGAGGAGCTCACCAAGGTTCCTGGTGCCTTGATTATGTCCGTGATTTTTACGGAAAGTGCCGGTAACCCAAAGGTAGTGAGCTACGTTGGAGCCGCAGGTTTGATGCAACTAAAGCCTCAGACTGGCAATGATGTGATCTACATGGAAAATAAAACCGGAAGACTTACTACTGCTGAGGCGGCAATCCTGAGAAAACACCTTGGGAAGCGACTGGACGGGCCATTGAAACAGAAATATCTATCACACAAAATCAAGGAAAATAATTACAGTGGCAATGTCATTACCCAAGCAGATCTACTCATCCCAGAGCTAAATGTTCTTTTGGGTGCTATGTATTTGGGGATTCTCATTGACCAACACCATGAAGCTGGCCAGTTGCGCTTAGATAAGGTGCTTTTACGCTATGGTATGGGTTATTTCTTCAAGCCCGTACAGGGGAATGTAGAGCAAGTCTTAGATCATGTGAAAGGACGAAGTAAAGAGGGTTATGCCTACATCCTCAAGGTCTTGGGCAAAAATGGACTACTGGAAACACAGAGCATGATGGGCTAATGAACCAGTTTGAATTGAACAATAAAATCGAAGCCCTTATTAAAAAGAAGGATGCAACCGGTGACAAATACAGTCAAGCGGATAAGGATTTTATTGCTCAATACGAAGGCTCCGGCGGACAGGGTTCTAAAGGTGCAAGTGGAGAAGGTGTTTTGTATGAATTCTACACTCCTGAAAAAATTTGCGAATTGATGTGGCTATTGGCCTACCGCTATGGATTTAAGCCAAGCGGAACTGTTCTGGAACCTAGTGTTGGAACGGGAAAACTACTTCAGCATGCCCCTAACAAGAACAGATGTTATGGTTTTGAAATCAATCCAATTTCCCGAAGAATTACCCAAATCCTTTATCCGGAAGCTAAAATCTATGACGGCTATTTTGAAACAGCATTTCTATCACCTCCAAGATTCACTGCTACGCTAAAGAGTCAATTGACATGGGTTGAGGGATATCCCTTTTCTCTGGTGATTGGCAACCCCCCATACGGGAAGTATAAAAACAGGTACTCGAGCTATTTCACTAAGCCTAAGATGCATCAGATTGAACTCTTTTTCATGTATCAAGGACTGCAAATGTTGAAGCCAGGTGGACTTTTGGTCTACTTGACCGGTAGCAATTTTTTGCGCAATGGCATCAGCTACCAAACCGAAAAAGCAGAAATGGAAAAGTTGGCGGACATACTTGATGCATATCGATTGCCTCCTGTTTTCAAATTCTCCAAAGTGCCCACCGATATCATCGTATTGAAAAGAAAATAACCATGCAGTACAAACAGCCACAATATCAACCCCAAATGGTCTTTGACAAGGCCGCTTTCAATGATTTGGAAAGTCAAATTGATGAATTGAATGCAGAATTCCGAGTTCGGGAGATTGAGGTAACATTCAATAAGGAGGCATACTTCTTCGGACAAATCACAAGCTCAAATGATGTGTATCAATTCTTGAAAGAACGCATCCTGAAAGGGATTGAAGTACAGGAACATTTTATTGCTATTTATCTCAATCAAGCCAACAAGATCATTGGTTACTATCACCATTCCACCGGAACTATCAATGCCACGATGGTTGATGTAGAGATTGTCGCAGCTGTTGCGCTTAAAACATTGGCTAAGTCGGTCATTATTTCTCATAACCACCCCAGTGGAAACTTAACACCGTCTGAGGCCGACCGAACCCTAACCAGGAGAATAAAGGAAGCCTTAAAACTTTTTGATATCCACTTACTGGATCACGTCATCGTTACCCGCAATGGGTATTACTCTTTTGCAGAATCTAGGGATCGATCCATCAATGGATTGGGTGCAGTCAAGAGTGAACTTGAGGACGAACTAAGGCAAGAAATCTTGAGGCAATTAAAGCTATTGACCGAAGTCAATTCCCCAAACCTTTTCCAAATGATCCAAACTCCCCAAGGGTATGAGGAAACGGAAAAGATGATCATCAACAAGGTGCTCCATGACCACATGGTGCCAGCGGCTGTTATTCCCATTCTAGAATCCGAATTAGAAATGATCTAATGGAAACAACCAGTCCAATTTATTTGCGTGCCCGTATTGATATGTTCCGGGATGTGCTTTCCAAGTTGGAAGCAAAAGAACTGAATGCGGCCATACTTCGCAATGGTGTATTCCCAAAGGATCGGGATGAAAAAGGATTGGTTGAAGTATATGCAAGGCAAAAGGACTACTCCAATGAGCCATTAACCTTTTCCGAGCTCTGCACCTTCAATACATGGTTTACAAAACATCCGGAGAAAGTCTGTGGGACAGAGGAAATTACTTCCAGTCGAGAGTTTCCAATCACCATAAAGGGTGATATGAAGTGGATTGAGAATACAATTGGGTATGCCTTGGGGGATTTTCAATTAATCCTTGATTTACCGGGAAACTGGCAGATTGACAATTTTGAGCCTAGCGAAGACTTCTTTGTTCAATACCGATGCCAGGAGTATGTGATACAGGTTTTTGCTCATGGTGTAGGCTACAATTTTCAGTTGCATCAATCAGAGTTGATGTTAGAGAATAAAAACTTCCAAGCCATTGATCAAGCCAACGAATACGCCAGATCAATGATGGAGAAGTACCCAGCTGCATTTCCTATAGAGAATATCCTTGAAATGGAAGCCTTGGCCTTGGAAATCGAATTACAAATGAATAGACTATGAGTTACTTATCAGGAATACAACATATTGGGGGATTAGGAATACTCAATCCCTATACTTCAACACGCATTCGAGGTAATCG
>Ga0315902_10000993_pt1 | contig 46491 bp, 27 predicted proteins | sample LakEriMetagenome_9_FD_203523 | JGI IMG/M metagenome (GOLD analysis project Ga0315902, IMG submission 203523) | Freshwater fungal communities from buoy surface, Lake Erie, Ohio, United States - Buoy 12 MA117 | ecosystem: Environmental > Aquatic > Freshwater > Lake > Lake biofilm | place: USA...
TTGAAGCCGCTCGTGCTGCGCCGCAGTCAACGCATCTGCCGGGAGATTGCCCATCCGTAGTTCCTCCACTAACGACTTTCGTCCAGCCTGCGTTCGCAGAAGTCCATCGATCGCTAGCGATCGCAGGTGCCCCGACTCATTCTTCGCAGCAGTAGAAAGCAATGGGACCGACTGCGGACTGTCGATATCCGACGCAGCGCTGATCGCGCCCATCCTTAACTCTTCGTGCACATCTCCATTCCAATACGGATCGAGCACTGAGAATACCTGTTCCTCTGGTAGCATGCCCACCAATCTCAAGGCATCGTAACGAGTCCCGGTGCTGGTTTTTTCATCCGCTGCTTTCTCGATCGAAAACATCAGCACACGCTGCCAACGAGCTATGCGTTGCGCATCAGACTCCATCCAGTTTTCGATGACAGGACGCGGCCAAGTGATTGAGTCGCTCAGCCCTCCCACAACCCCGCCACCTAGGACTACCACTCGCCAGTCGTCGATCGTCCCATCGATCCTCGGCAACGCTTCATCCAGAATCCGCATTGCCAAATCCTGATCCCCCGACTTGCAGGCTCGATTGGTCAGCATCCAGATGGTCGGAATCCACCGCACCTGATCTTCCGCACTCCATGGCTGCTGCTGTGACCAGTGATGTAGGATCTGGTCGGTCTTTGGCCAAAAACTATCGATCAACCTCTGGCGCCGCGCTGGATCCAGGCCTGGTGCCAAAAGCTGCTCTGCAACCTCTGCCACCTCCTCTGGCAGATCAGACGCGATACCCGGAGGACTCCATGCCATGCCAGCAGGGACTAGGTGGACCGCGCGAAGATCGATCAATGGACCACGCAGCGGTGAACCCGCCTGCAACACCACTCGGTGGTCGGCCGCATTCAAATCCACCGTTCCAATCTTCAAGCTCTGATAGTCACTCCACTGGCCTGTCTGCGCGATCGGGCTGGTCCACTGGTGCTCGCCGATCGAAACGGATAGGGTTTGTCCATCCACCTGGGATGCGCAAGAGTACTCCAGATAGAGATCCCAACTTCCCTGAACCTCTGTTTGCAGTGACCAACTGACCGAATCCTCTACGTGATGCCAATATCCAACATTCTGAAATGGCGACTCAAATAGAATCTCCTTCCCACGGATCTCCGCCTCCGCCGCGCGCAGTGCCACTGGTTTGAGGACTTTTGCAGCGATGGTTTTTGGCCGATTGCCTTCAAAGACCTTCCAGGGCAACTGCTGCCGCTGCAGAAACTCCAGCAGATCGGCCAATTGCTGTGGTGCAATCAATCGATCCATTCCTTCCGGCATCAGCGACCGGTTGGTACTCTTCAAGGCCACCAATTCGCTTCTCAAAATCACCTTCGATTTTCCCGATGCTTGCCGAAGTGTGATCGATGTGGGTGTCTCCTCTAGGATCCCGGAGTCAATCGACCCGTCCTCTGATTCGGCCACAAACTGTTCGTACCTTCGATCTCGATTGCGGTTGGGGTCCAGAATCTCTTGCCAAAGATATTGCCGAGGCTTGGAGACCACAGCATCCAGCGATGGGCCGACTGAGTGCCCTTTCCCCGCAAGCTGATGGCAGGCAGCACAGTGCTCCTGGTAGACTTGGGCACCGCGAGTTGGATTGCCCGAGGCGGTGAGGGCCGAGCGATGTGTCTGCGACCAGGAAGCACTCGATGCTGCAGCGGATCCGGATGCGAAGGATTCCTTCAGACGCGTGCGCCAAGCCTTGGAGGCATCTTCTCCTTCTGTATCTTTCGCCGCCAGAAGCGAAAGTTGCTGCTCTGGCGACATCAGCGATACCTCCAATCGCTTATCGAACACCGCTTCCCCTAGCATCTGTTGCCACGGCCGGTAACCAAGCAGCAGATTGAACGCCGCACTTTGCATTGCCGGCGTCCAGTCCTTCAGATCGTCCAGCAACCACTGTGCTGTCTCTGGTCGACGAATGCCTGCCGCTTGATTCATTCCTTCCAGAGCTAGTGGATTTCGAATCTGCACCTGGGACTTGAGGAACTGAAGGTCGCCCTCCCAGGAATCCTTCAAGATCCCGACCCATCGCATGGCCTCTTTTCGCTCATCTAGCGACAGCCGCTGATCCGCAATCCGCTCGCGAATGATCGCCAAAATGCGGTTGGTTATGAGAGGATCGAGCGAACCGCTGGTGGCGTTGGATGCAATGCCGAACCAGCAATTTAGCAAGGTTTGCCGTGACTCCCAGTTGGCTTCCATCTGCAATCGGCGATCAATAGTCGACAGAAGGATGCCGATCCCCTCACTTCTTCCCCAGCCAGCGGCCGACTTGGCAAGTCCAATCAGCCAGGAGGCTGGAAGTTCTGCGATGGCGACCGTCTCCAGCTGTTCGTTGGTGACATGAAACAGGGTGTTGAGCCATCGCGGGTGGATGCTGCTTAGCGCGGCGGTGTTGAGCCAGGGATTTTCCGGTTCCGAAACGATCTGCCGAACGATGGTTGCCGGAACGGTACTTTCCGCTTCTGTCGCCTCGCCGGCCGATAGCAGCCATTGCAAACGGACTGCTGGATCGGGATCGTTCGCTAATTGAATCCATTCGGCCGGGACTTCTTGTTCCTCACGCAAACCGGGTTCCGCCAGAACCAATGCCGCGCGTCGCACGTGCGCCTCCGGATCGCTCATCAGCCTCGCAAGATCTCGGCCATTTAGGCTACCCACATCGGCCAACAGATAGGCCGCCTGGATTCTCACCGGTGCCTGGGGGTTTGCGAGCAGTTGTTTCAATTTCGCCGAAATTAGATTGCGATCCGACTCGGACAGCGGAAGGTTTTCCGAACGGGAGATCCAATTCCACCTCAGCACCTGACTGACCGCGTCGCGTTGCCAGCCGTTGGGAGTGTTCAGTCCATCCAGAAGATCGGGAAGTGGGGCAGTCATCCAGTTGCGGACCAATCGCTTCTGGCCGTCCTTCGGTACTACGCGAAGGATCCGGCCTAGGGTGTCACCTGCGCGGGGATCGATCCCCGCGAGATCCTCGGGAGGAATCCAACGTGTGTGTTCGATCACATACCGGCTCATATCCACCACCCAAAGGCCACCGTCGGGACCTGTGCGCGCCTGGACTGGACGAAACCAGGGATCATCCGATGCCAGAAACTCCGACTCCTCTTCGCTTGTTTCCCGCTTCCCAATCAACGTCGGACCCATAGGTTGCAGGTCCATGCGATGGACCAGCAGGTTCACCGGCTCGCACGTCAAGAGATCGTGCTGCAGATCGTCCCCCAGAAGATTGTCGCGATAGACTCCAATGCCGCAGGCGGCAGTAGCGCGCCCCAGAGCACCGGAGAGTCGGAATCGCTGAGCGTTGGGGTTGCGAGGGAACAGTCGCTGCACTTCGGGATCGATTGCCAGCGGGGTGGATGATGCTGCGATCGGCACATGGGGATTGCGAGCCAGGTAGCGATGGGGGATCGGATAGTAGCGCCCCAGGTCGCTGTTGTCACACCCGAACCAGCGACCGAAACAGTCTCGCACTCGTCCTTGTTGCGATCTGCCCGTTTCTGGCATGACGCTGCCCGTATCGGGATCGAAACGGAAATCTCGGTCGCCCAGTTCCAGCACTTGCCCCTGGAAGGAGCGAATCGAACCGCCGAATAGACCGCAGGATCCTACCAGCCAGCCATCGAGGTCGATTTCCAGGCTGTTGACGCGAGCTTGGAAGTTGTCGGTGCCAAATCCGGTGAGAAGAGTTCTTGTGATATCGGCATGGCCATCCCCATCGGTATCTTCCAAATAGAGCACGGAAGGTGCGGCGCAAACCAGCACCCCGTTTCTCCAGGCTTTGACACCCGTCGGGAAAGGAAGCCCATCTGCAAATCGATGGCTGGACTCATACGAACCATCTGCATCCAGGTCCTGCAACAGTTGGATGCTTCCACCCCCCTCTGGCCGGCCTTGGATCCCATCGGGATAGTCTTGCATCTGGGCCACCCACAGCTTTCCATCGGGCCCAATGTCGATGGCGACAGGATCGATCACTTGCGGTTCGGCCGCCACTAATTCGACCTGCCAGCGCGGCTGTACCTTGCAGGAGGCGGCAAGACGTTGTGCTGTGCGAGGTAGGGAGCCTTGCGTTCGTGCAGGATCGAAGGGCCGCTGGATCGCCGCCGGGATCATCTGGTTGGCCGCTTGGACGATTTTGTCTTCCAGCCCAGGAGCATAGGGCATCGGAATATCGTAGTAGATCATCGCCCCTCCACCTTCGTAGCCTCCCTCTCGGAGTATCCTTTCGGACGGCACGTAACCAGGAGAATCGTTGCTGTAGCCGTGAACCCAAAGCCGCTCCGCGTCGTACTGTTGTTTCCACCGTGTCGCGTAGTCAACAACCACTTCACCTGGAAGGAACAGCCAAGCCAGCGACTCGCCGAAACGCCAGCAGACGATGCGATATGGAACTGCCTCAATCAGCCGTTGGCCTTGGTCGATCTTGCCTAGCTGAACTCTCGCGTGGTGTCCGATCGGATCGCTGCGCTGCGCCAGTTGCTCCCATGTCGCTCGCGGTGGCAAATTCTGCAGCGGCAGTTCCACCGTTCGTTCATCGATCGATAGTTCCCCTTCGACATCTCTAGCGGCTCCCGTCATAGCGGCACGAATTGCATCGGCGATCTCCAGTCCCTGCTTCTGAGCTTCGTCGAACCGGTCGCCGGTGACCCCTGAACTGGGATTGGCGTCGGCGCCGCAACCGATCGCCACCATTGCCAGGATTCCCGGATACGCCCGCTCGATTGACTCCTGCGCATACCCAGCCCAATCACCGCTGATTTGATTGTCCGAGAGAGTGACGCAGTGGCAGGCGTAGCTGGTGAAGATCGCGCGGACTTGACCATCCGGTCGTCGGACCACCAGCACGGGAAGGTCGTGATCGACTGGGCCGCCCGGCGTTCTGCGGTTGGTGGCAAAGGTGGCTTGAGTCACCAGGGATTCCAGCCTTGAGACCTGACAATCTGCGATCGCCTGCTCCACAGCTTGGGTCAGCCCTTCCTCAAAGAGCTTCGTGTAACGCTGGATATTCGTCTGATGTGACTGAGGAATCGGTTCCCCGAACAGCGTTGGACAAATGCCCTCCAGCATGGGAGCTGAGTGGGTATGGGATGCAGCGATGGTGATGCTTGCGACCGCTTTCTGTCGTTCCAACAGTCGTGCCTTCAGTCGTTGCCGGATCGCATCGGAGACGCCAAGACTATCCACTGTCACTAGAAGATCGAATGATCCATCGGGTCTTCGAAAGGCCATCGCCTTGGCCCAAAGTGGTTGGCGCACCAGCGTGGCTTCCTCACGTCGCCCTCCAAATCCGCTAAGTCGAACCGGAAAATCTGGGGTGATATCGGCACGTCCCAGACCGATCTGGTAGAGAGTTTCCGCCGCTGTCAGATGGGAAAGCAGGCTGAAAGAGATGATGAGCCACCATGCGTGGACCAGCGGCTTCCACCGCGATGTAGCAAAGGGAACAAAGCCCATGGAATCGCTCCAACAAGGAAAACGAAGCGTCTAGGATCAGGGAGCTGGGGTGTAAGAAAAGGCTCTGCAAAGCGGCTTGCAGCCCGATGCCCGAATTCCGATTACGACCCGTCGCTCCGCCAGTTCCACTACGTGGCGAAAGCCAATCGAAAATGGTACCATGGCCTGGGTCGAGAGTCGATTTTGACCCGATCCGACGATCTCCGAATCGGGAATGACCGACCGATCGAATGACTTCGGTGCGTTTGACTTTCTAGAGAAGGTGATCCAGCCAGCTAGGATCAAGAGCGAGGGAATGGATGAGCGATACACGGATTCGAGGCAGGATTCACGCGATCGAGCCGACGAAGATGTTTGGGCAGAAGGGCTTTCGCAAACGCCTGGTGGTGCTGGAGCAGGACAATGGGCGTTTTGTGAATTACATTCCGATCGATTTCCTAGGAGATAGCTGCGACGACGTTGACCAACTGAAGGTGGGCGACGAGATCGAAGTGCGATACCGATTGAGCGGCAGGAAGTGGCAACGGGATGCGGCTAGCGAAGTGAAGTATTTTTTGAGCGCGGAGTCATCTGAGTTTCGCAAGGTGAGTGATGACTCGGGCGCCGCCCCGTCGGCGAATATCCAGGACATCAATGCGGCTCTAGATGATGCTGCCGATGGGGATGGGGTACCTTTCTGAATCGCTCCCTTTGGGTGGCTGGGCCCTTCAAAATGTCGGAGGGAAGGTTTCTTTTGTACAGATCTTCGCCTTTCTTACGTCGATACTGCGTGCACGTTCGATGAAGCTTGTTTGAATGGTGAAGACACCCTGGCCGGTCGTGATATCTTGGAAGAATCCGAGCGGAAAGTCCCCTCGTTGACGTCGATCCATTCCGAGTTGCGCGAGCAGTGAACATGGCCAAAGAGTTGCCAGATCCGAAGTCGGCAGCCGATGGCTTTTGGGGAATTCGGGATTGGTTGTCGGATCGTCCCTGGTGGCTGAGTCTTTGGGCGATGGTGGCGGCTTTCGGCACCTACTTCTGCATGTATGGTTTCCGAAAGCCGTACACGGCTGGTTCGTTTGGTGGCCCGGGATACTGGCACTGGGATGAAAAGACGGTCCTTCTGGTAGCTCAAACGCTAGGCTATGCCGTATCTAAATTCGTCGGCATTCGGGTCATTTCCGAGATGACTCCAGAACGGCGTCCCAAAGCACTGCTGGGGTTGATCCTTTTTGCCCATCTTGCGCTGCTGGGGTTTGCCGTGACTCCCGCCCCGTGGCATATCCCATTCCTCTTTCTCAACGGCCTTCCTCTGGGGATGGTGTTCGGATTGGTGCTTGGATTTTTGGAAGGCAGGCGGGTCACTGAGGCGTTGTCGGCTGGGCTGTGCGCCAGTTTCATTCTTGCGGGAGGGATTTCTAAGTCGGTTGGTCAGCTGATTCTGGATATGGGGTTCACCGAACGTTGGATGCCTTTCCTTTCAGGTTTGGTGTTTCTTTTTCCTCTGTTCCTTTTCGTGGCGATGCTGAAATGCATCCCAGAGCCCAGTGAAGAGGATCGGGTGTCTAGGTCCGAGCGGGTGCCGATGACGCGCGCGGATCGGTGGTCCTTCTTTCAGCGATATGCCATTGGATTGATCGCCATCACGACGGTCTATTTTCTGGTGACCTTGATGCGTGCGATTCGCGACGATCTGGCACCGGAGCTCTGGCGAGGTCTTGGAGCGGCAGCAAGTCCCACGGACTTTGCGACGACCGACTTGGTGGTTGCCTTGACCGTTTTGGCCATCTGTGGGCTGAGCATTTGGATAGGCGACAATCGCATAGCACTCCTCGCGTCGCTGGGTATCTGCCTGATTGGGTTTCTGCTGCTGGTCGCAACCCTGGTTGCTCAACGCACCTCGCCCATGGCGCCCCAGAGATACATGATCCTCGTCGGACTCGGGCTTTATCTCCCCTACGTTGCGATCCATACGACCGTTTTTGAGCGGCTGATTGCTGCCACAAGGGATCGTGGGAACATCGGCTTCATGATGTATCTGGTCGATTCGATCGGATACCTGGGAACCGTAGCCCTCCTTCTAGGCAAACCATTTCTTCCCGATGGAGGCGAGGTGCTGCCTTTCTTTCAGAGGATTGGAGGCTGGATTGCATGGTTGTCGATCGCCACCCTGATCGTGGCGATCTTCTATTTTCAACGACTGGTCATCGCGCCGAGGGAACCAAAGTGAGGGCTGAGCAAGCCAATTATCGCACAGCGATTTTTCATGGTGCCAATCGATCCATGGAGATTCAATCGGCCTTGTGGAGGCCCGTTGGCGCAGGGGAGATCGGGGTGCAAATGGAAGCCTGCACGCTTTGCGGTAGCGACTTGCATACCCTGGAAGGACGTCGGCATGAACCGACCCCATCGGTGCTGGGGCATGAAGCAATCGGCTCGATTATCGAAATGGGGCCCGATGCACCGTCGACCGATTGCATGGGCCAGCCGCTGCAACTTGGTGACCGGATCACTTGGGGAATTGTTGCTCATTGTGGTCGTTGCGATTCCTGCAGGGATGGCTGGACCCAGAAGTGCCATACCGCCCGAAAATTTGGGCATCTATCCTGGCATTCCGACAAAAACGCGATCGGTGGACTTTCAGAAAGAAGTGCGCTTCCCGAAGGTACGCCGCTGGTTAAGTTGAACCCGTCTCTTCCAAAAGGCCTGGTGTGTCCGGCGAATTGCGCGACGGCGACGATTGCTGCGGCACTGGAATCAGTCTCTGCGACTCCTGGTAAGATCGCGGTTGTGCTGGGTGCTGGCATGCTAGGGCAGACGGCCGTTCGCATGCTGAAGTGGAAGGGGATAGAACGCGTGATCGTCACCGATCGTGTCATCCATCGACTGCCAAGTCAGAGTCATTCTGGAGTGATTGCCCAACCAGAGGATCGATGGCGGACATGGCTGGAGGAATATCACCCTGCCGGGGCGGACTGGGTCATCGACACGACCGGATCGACCGCCGCCATCGAAAGCGCGTTTCCGAAGTTGCGCTTCGGTGGCTGCCTTATTCTGGTCGGTTCGGTCTGGCCAGATCGTCCATGGTCGATTTCGACGGAAGCGATCGTGCGTCGGTGCGCGACCATCCGCGGAATCCACAACTACGGTCCCTCGCATTTGATGGAGGCCGTGCGGTTTTTGGAGTCGCTACCGGAAGTCCAGCAGGAGGAGATGGCGCAGTGGGTGGGTGCGTGGTATCCGCTAGATCAGTTGGAGCAGGCGGTGCGACATGCCTCCGGACCGCTAGCGCCCCTCCGCGTTGGGATCGATTTTTCTATCTGAGCCAACGGACGGAAGAAGCAGTTGTCACCCGCCACCATGGTGAAATGCTCGGGGCAATCTGCCCCGATGGATCCCATCTCTGATCTGCTCGATCGCTTGTGGCAGCTGGGCAACCGAAGCAATCACCAGATCGGCTCCCGCTTCTGCAAACCGTCGCTCGATCTCCTCTCGTCTTCTTTCTCGTTGCGGCTTTGGCATCGCTGCCAATTGGTCAGCAGGCAGACCCATCTCGTTCCCCGATTCGCTAACCGCCACCGTCCAGCAGCCCGCATGAGATCCAGCGCGGATCCCTACCAGCGTGTCATCGACCACAACGGCTCCCCATGCTGGGAAGCGATCCAATCGCTGAAGAGCCAAATGAATCATCCAAGGCTTGGGGCGGCCTGCAGGGACGTCATCCGAGCAGATGCAGCAATCGACCTCCAGACCCTGCTGTCGTGCTGACTTCAGCAAAGGTTCCATCAGTGCTCGGGTGTAACCTGTGGAGGAGCCGATGGCGAGCCCTTGTCGACGCAGTTCCCGCACCGCCTCAGCGGCCCCTTCAATCAACCGATCGTGATGGGCAAGGGTTTCCAGTTGTAGCGGCAGGAATTGGCGGTAGAGTTCATCGATCTCCGAATCTCCTGGGATTTGACCATACCTTTCCTTCCATGCCGATTCGACGGTGGGCATGCGGCAGATAGCAGCGATATGTTCGCGTTTGCCCATCCCCATTGGTTCCCGCGCCTGCGCGAGAGTTACTGGGATCCCCTGGTGTTCAAAAATCTTCTGAAACACGACGACCGGTGCAACGCTTCCTGGATCGATCAGCGTCCCAGCCCAGTCGAAGAGAACCGAATGAAGAGAAGCAGAAGTCATGGTGCAACTTTCATAAAGGAAAAAGCTCATGGTTTGTACTGCCAAGCATGTTCGCCCGCCGCCATGCTAAGCGTCATCCCCGATCCACCGAATCCGTTTAGGATCTCCACCTGATCTGTCACCCGTTGGTGGATCCAGGGATGTTTGGGGTGTTTGGCATAAATACCAGTCCACCGTTGCGTGATTTGGTGGGACGGCAATCGATAGACCTTATGGATTTCCCGCAGAATCAGCTCATCGATCAGATCGTCTTCGAATGGGCTGATTTGGTCATCGTAATGATGGGAATCGCCGAGCACCAAATGGCCATTGGCAGCCTGGGAAATCATGACATGGATCCCATGCTGATCCAATTCAGGGGTTAGCGCCTGCACGCGGCTCTTAAGGCTTTCCAGGCTGGGGCAGGAGGCAAAGCTGCTGTAATGGCGCAGCGTCAGACCACTGGCCAAATGAGGACCAAGCGAAAATCGTTCGGCAGCGAGACTGCGGAGCATGTGCAGCTTGCATCGCTTCAGGCCAGCCTCTCGATGGTGCTGTGGGTAGAGAGCCATCCACTGAGCACCACTGCAGACGATGATGCGGGGGGCGGTCCAGTGCCGACCATCGCTGGCCATCACTCGATTCCCCTCGATGCCTGTCACCATCGTCTGAAAGTGGATCGTCACTCCTTGCGCCTGCAGCCACAGCGCCACTTGCCGTACGGCGACGCGCGGATCGACACGGCATTCCCAGCGACTCCACAGCGAGCCTCGGAGCCCCTCAGCATTAGCGCAGGGTGTGCGAAGCATCGTCTCCTGCGGGCCCAGGAGCTGGAGTTCCAATTCGGCCGAATCTGGAAGGGAAGCAAACTCCTGCAAAACCCGCCATTCGTCATCTTGATGGGCCAAATGCAGAGATCCGCATTGTTCCAGGGGAATCGAAGCGTAGGTGGCAATTTGCTGCCATAGTTGGCAACTGCGAAGGGCCAGGGCACGCGTCACGCCGGAAGGCTGACCGATCGGCCAGAGCATCCCGAAATTCCGGATCGAAGCTCCCTGGGACATGGGATCTGCTTCGAGCACCAGCACGCGCGCTGAATCGGCGAGGGCGGCCCGCGCTACCGCAAGGCCGACAATGCCTCCACCTACCAAGATCAAATCGAATTCTTCCGTCGACACCTTCAGTCTCCCTTCTACTTGGCGGACAGGACGATTACTTGGATAGGAGGGGGGCGATTTCGTTGGAGCGAGTCGAAGAGATCGACGGTGATTTTCCTGAGGCAGCAGGAGCCACAGCGGCACCCGGCCAAACCAGATCATTCCAGCGATCAACCGATTCCCTAGCTGTCCAGGCAATCCCCCGCAGCAAGAGCAGGCGGAACAGAGGATCGTCGAACGACCAGGAATAGTGCCCAGGAATCGAGACGAAGACGCGTCCTTTGCCCAGTTCGCTCACCCAGACTTGAGGTCGAAGTTGGCTCTCCTCCAGGGAGTCGGCAAGAGTGAGGATACGGGTTGGATCGCCCGCCAGATTCCAATAGCTTTCGTCCACCAAGCTCAATCGTTCCAGGTTGCGCCGGATCGGATGATCGCTCTCTTTCGGAAAGACCAAATCGAGTGGTCCATGGCGGTACGCGATCGCGCCTGCACCCGCCAAGCCAATTCGCTGAGCGAACTCCTCCCCGCGCTGACGGCCATCGACCGCCCAGTGGATCCAGGTGACGCCGCCGCCACGTTGCAGAAAGTGGTCCAGATCGGTGGCGCGCTGGTCATCCCAATTTCCCCTCTGGAAGAATACCACCGCATCGGCCCAAGCCCATTGATCGCCGTCGGGCCATTCCCAAGCCGACTGCAATTCCACCTGTGGAGCTGCACTCATCAGTTGGGACCACATCTTCTGCCATGCCGGATAATCATGCTCGCCCGGTCCGTGATCCTTCGGTCCAGCAACCAGTAGCAGTCGAATGGTACGAAGTGGATCCGACGGTATGGAACTCCCTTGAAGAGCCTGTTCCACCTCGCTCCTGCTGCGCAACGGAGGGGCTCCAGGCATCCCTTCGGGAATCGGCATGCTTGGCGGCGGCTTCAGCAGAAATGCCATCAGATGCTCCATCGAGTCCTTGCCCAGCAACTCTGGGATCCCCTCCGGCATCAGCGACTTGTCAGCTACTTTCAGCATCTGCACTTCGTCACTTGCAAAGTCATGCATCGTCCCCTTGGCATCCCAGATTCGAAATCCCTTCGCGATCTTTTCGAGGGTACCCACCAGCAATTGCCCATCGGTCGTCAGGAGGTTGTAGCTGAGATGATCTGGGTTGATCGCTGCATTCGGGTGGGCGATGTCGCGGTAGACCGAATCGTAGTCGCGGTGGATTAAATTGGTGAGATCGGGGCCGATCCTCGGTCCGGTTCCATGTACAGAATGGCAGCGGGAACAGCCCGCTGTGGAGGAGTAAAAGATTTGCCGTCCCTTCCCCCAGTCTCCTGCTGCTAGCTGGTCGGACCCAGATGCCTTCGAAGGAGGAGGGGAGTCGGAGGCGATTGCCCAAGGCAACCAGAACCGATGGACCGGAAGAGGACGTGGAAGCGGCGATGCGTCTGGCTTGTCCTTGCGTAGCCAACCGATCGACCATTCCAGAGGTCGGCTTTGCTCCGTCCGAATGCGAACTTCGAATTTGGGACCAATCGTACCAGGCAACATTTTTCCGGTTCGGTTGGCTTGTGAGCGCACGGGTTGACTCCATCGCCACCTACCTTGCTCTGCGATCGCGTCGATCCAAGGCGCTTCCTCCGATGTCGCTTTTCCGCTGGAGTCGATCGGTTCCAAGAACCTTACCTGGAACGGTGCATTGCTCTCAGCGACCAGTTCCACCGTCGCCTCGGGGTAAGCGAAGTCCAGTGTCGTGTTGGGCTGGACGTGGGGAAAGGCCAAGTGATCGGTATCCAGTCTCATTGTGTAGGTCAGCGTGCCGGGAGTTTCGATCGCTTCCAGCAGTTTGTTCTGAGAATCGCTGTTGCCAGACAGCTTCCGAGCGACGATCGGATCGGGGTGGGGAAGAATGGCGCGGAGCGTCGTCCCGGTGATTGGCTGCCAGGTGGCTTCCACACCATGCAGATCGAAACCAAGTTCCACCTCGGGAACCGATCGAATCGTCGCAGGCAAGATCGACACGGAAGCTTCGTCTTTGGATTTCGTGTCTCCTGGGTTTTCTAGAATTTCACCTTGGGTATCTGGCTGCAGGGAAGGAATAGTCAGTGCAAACGATTCCGCTATGTCGATGGCATCGGTTTCCAGCGAAAGGGTGCGTCCATCAGGACTCCACTGAGCCGTGTGAATCGGAATCGTCTGCCGCTTGGACTGCCTCTGCATCTGAACGACGCCATAGCCTGGCCAAAGCGATTCGAAGCGATCGCCTGGATGGACAAAAGGACCGCGTTGCAGGACCGCTCGTCCCAGTATCTGCTTTCCCCATTCCAGCGGAACAGGCCGATCGAACCCTATCTGCAAACGCCTTGGTTCATCCGCCCAGATATGGACTGGCTGAGGGGCTTGGCGGTCGCGATAGACAATGCGATAGAGCATCCCTTTCCCTTGCGGTCCGCTACCCCAGTCCGGACCACCACTGTGGCAGGCGACGGTCAGCGACCCATCGGGACCGACGGCAGCATCTACGGTCAGATGCTGCAGGCATCCCACTAGTTGATTTCCAGCGACATAACCCCAGGGGGTTTTCGCGAGAGCGGTTCGGTAGAGCTTCCCTCGAGAGTAGCCGCAGACGAATGCATCTCCACGCCAGTGTTCGGGTCCAAAGGAGAGGCTGTTGTGAAAACCTGATTCATTGAACGCAAGACCGCAGGTCGACTGGTGTTGCGGCTGATAGTCGAACACACTCGGTTCATCCTGCACATTTGGCAGATGCACCGGGTGATAGGGTGGGAAGCCGTAATGACGGCCGGTTTGAATATGGAGCAGTTCGTCCCACGGGTTTCCGTTGGGTAGCCATGTCGCCCCTTCCTGCTCGGTCGCAAAAAGATCTCCCAAGGTATTGAATCGCAGCGAGACAGGAAAACGAATTCCCGTGGCGACAATGCTACGCTCTTTGAGATCGGCCGACAGACGCTGGATCGTTCCGGTCTCTTCCCCCAACTGATACGACGCCTTCCCGTTCCCATCGATTCGGTACGCCTGCGTGTAGTCACCGGTGCCTCGTCCAAACCAAAGGCTGTGGTCCTTTGGATGGAAAGCGACGCCCAGGGTATCGACCGACTGCGTGATCTCCTGCCATCCACCTGCAAGCACCTGAGTGCCATCGGCGATATCGTCTCCATCACGATCGAAGACAAGTGTGATCTGTCCCTTGGAAGCAATCACAGCACCTTGCCCGTGGGGATATCCCGGAGGTGTCCAGTCCATGCCGATGGGACCACGAAGCTGGTTCCCGGCATCCCAGAAAAGTTTGGCCTGATCCTCGATGCCATCGCCGTCGGTGTCTTTCAGCAACCATACATTGCCGTTGTAGCCCATGGCGACCAGCACTTCGTCGTGGCGATATAGCAGGTTGTTGATGTTCGGCAGATCGATCGGAAGCGGAATGGCTTCGAATCCCGGTACCAGCATCTGCACTGCTGGGGGTTGATCGTAGCGAGGCCACGGATCGGAGGCTTCGGTGGAACTGGGGAGCGTCGCAGCAAGGCCCTTGTACTTGTCGCTCAAATAGCTTTCAACTTGAATTCGCTCTTCCTCTAGCAAAGAGCGATCGTACAAGAGCAGCTCGGCGATATCCCAAGCACCATGGCCAGCGATCTGTTGGGGTCCTTGCTGGTTGTTGTAAAAACGAGCCCCTAAGGTCAGTTCGTCCCAGGAAAGCGTCGGTTCTGTTCTACCGCGGACGCCGTTTTTCTCGCCGTCAATCCGCAGAGTAAAACGATCGGTCGCAGCCTGGACATGGATGCGCGTTGGTTTTCTCCAAGGGCGGGGTTGGGTCAGGAGATTGGTAGCACCCCCTGCCCCGCGGCCCTCTAGGTTTAGCATCGCCCATTCAGCAGTCGCAGAGGGGCCAAGGTCCAAGTTGAAACCACTTTCGTAGTCTCGTTGTTCTCTACCATTGAAAGCCAGCAGGCCGCGAAAGATCCCCGGGTTGGCTCGCGGAACCGCGACCACCCAGAGTTCAAATTCCGATAACTCTCCAGGGCTTTGCACTCCCCGCATCACATCATCGATCCCATCCATCCGAACGATGGCGGTGTCCCCCGTCCGATGCCAGTTTGGTTGCGACGATGCACTTGGGACATGGAGATCGCGACGGTTGCCTGAAGCATCCCACCAGCGACTGAGCGGCTGATTGGAGGCGGATGTCGGAGGAGTTTCTTGAGACGGATGCGATGCATCCAGCCACCACGCCAAACCCCGTTCCACCGGCAGTCGCGGGTCGCTCCATGGCTCCTTGGCGCCAACATTTTCGTGCACTGCGCACCAAGCAAGCAGCACGAGCATGATGATTCTCAGGCGATTCGATTGCATGTTCACTTCATTCAGCTTGGAAGATGTGACGCACTAAACAATAGATGGAAATGATGGGAGGCAATCATCCGCATCGGAGCCAATCATCCTACCTCCGGAGGGACCTCTCTGCGGATCGTTTCATGGGAGGTTAATGGCGGATGCCGCTGCGTCAGCAATCGAAGTTCGGTCATGCCATATGATCGTTCAACCGGCAACTGTCGGTGGGTAATCTCATAGACGATTTGCTGCTTTTCCTGGTCCCAGCGTTTCTCGATGACCTCCGCCAGAACTGGGTCGCGTTCCAACAACAGCGTAAGGACTTCGACTCGGTCTCCCACCTGCAGGTCTTCCAAGGGGACTTTGGTGATCAGGCATGGAGCCATGCGTAGCGATTGGTCTCCATAGCGCAGATGATAGTACTTTCCGTCAAAGCCGCTTCGAAGAAAGACTCGGCTACTTGGGATCCACGCCTTCGCCAGTTCCAGATCGTCGGGATGGAATACGCAATCGCCGCCGGCTGGCCAAACCTGAACCACCACTGCGTCTGGAAGTTCCGGTCGCATCGCCTACTCCGTATTTCCTGCTGGCGACCACGTAGCCCTCGCCCGTTCCAGCAGATTTTGAAACTGCCCCAGTGCGATCGCATCGCGCGCTTCTTTCATCAGCCTCAGGTAGAAGGTGATATTGTGCAGCGTCAAGAGGATGGGGCCAAGCATTTCTTTCGACTGAAACAGATGGCGAAGGTAGGCGCGGGGGTGGCGGCAGGCCGGGCAGGGGCAGTCTGGATCGAGTGGCGAAGGATCCTCGGCGTACTTCTGGTTTCTAAGACGTAGGATTCCCTCCCAGGTGAAGGCAAAAGCATTACGGCCATTGCGCGTTGGCATGACGCAATCGAACATGTCGATGCCCCTGGCGATCGCTTCCAGAAGATCGATCGGCCTGCCAACCCCCATCAGATAGCGAGGCCGTTGCACAGGCAGATGGTGCGTGATGCCATCCAGGATGCGATACATTTCCGCCGGTGGTTCCCCGACACTCAGGCCACCTACGGCAAACCCATCAAACGGCATTTGAACCAGAGCGTCGGCACATTGTCTCCGCAGATCCAGGTCCAGGCCCCCCTGCACGATCGCGAATCTTGCTTGATCGCGGCGCTTCGCGGCTACCAGAGCGCGTTCTGCCCACCGCACGCTTCTCCAGCAGGCATCTGCCACCACACTCGGTTCGCCGGGCAACGCGACGACGTGGTCTAGCACCATTGCGATATCGCTTCCCAGATCTTCCTGAATCTCCACTGCTCGTTCCGGCGACAACCGAACCAACGAGCCATCCAGGTGAGAGCGGAAGACGGCCTCCTTTTCGTTGATCTTGGCAAGATCTGAGAGGCTGAAGATCTGAAATCCACCGCTGTCGGTCAGAATGGGACGGTCCCATCCCATGAAGGTATGAAGGCCACCTAGCCTTGCAATGCGATCGGATCCTGGCCGCAGAGCGAGATGATAGGTATTGCCCAGAAGGATCGACACTTCCGCATCGCGCAGTTGCTGAATGGTAGCACCCTTGACGGTGGCTTGAGTCCCCACCGGCATGAAGGTCGGCGTCTCCACGATGCCATGCGGAAGATGCAGCCTGCCGCGTCGGGCTTGGGTGAGCGGATCGAGGGCGAGGCACTCGAAGGGGAAGCGGGAGCTGCTTTGGGGAACTTGTGCAGCCACCTTTCGATTCGCCTCCATCGCGACAGACCGGACAATAGTCGGGAGAAAAAATGCTCCACTGGACTCGGTGGCTGCTGGTCCCCTTCCCCGGGGACCGGAGTTTCTTTGACTCCATCGATCAGCCTGTCTGGATCAGCCGATCGATGGATACGCAGCACCAGCGACAAAGGGGACCGAACGATCAGTCGCCACGTAGCTTGAGATTCAGCGCGGTCAGTTTTTCTCGCACCTCGTTGAGACTGGTCACCCCGAAGTTTTTGCACTCCAGGAGATCGTCCCCCGTCTTGCGAATCAGCTCGCCAATGGTGCTCAGTTGCAACCGCACCATGCACTTCCTGGCTCGAACCGAAAGGTTCAGTTCGGCGATGGGGCGATCCAGCAGCACCTGCTGGTCGGGCGATAGAGAAGAGGTGTCGATCGGCGGCTCCTGCTCCTTTTTCTCATGGGCATATTGTCCCAGAGAGAGCCCCTTGGATGCGAGCATTTCGCGGATCTCAAAGAGCGACGTTTCGCCGAAGTTTTTGCTGGTCAGCAGTTGCTGTTCGGTGATCCGGGTCAGGTCGCCAAGGGTGCGAAGGCCCATCTTCTGCAGGCAATTTCTCGATCGGACCGACAGTTCAAAGTCGGTGACTGGGATATTGAGCATCTGCGACAAACGCTCGTTCCGCTTCTGTGCATCTTCGTCGTAAAGCATGCTGCCACCGGCGGCAGCGTCCTTCAGAAAGAGGCGTGCGCGAGGATGGTCAGGGAAAACTTCCAAAACCCGGCGATAGCATGCCTGTGCACGGCTGAAATCGTTGCGATCTTCGTACATCAGCCCCAAGTTGACCAGCGTTCCTACGTGTGACGGGAACGCTGATGCGGCGCGTTTGTAAAAGTCGAATGCGTCTTCATCGTTTCCGATGCGGTCGTTTTCCAGAGCTAGTCCGAACAGGGCGCCCGCATGCCGTGGATCAACACCGATCGCTCGCTGATACAGGGCCACCGCTTCCGAAAGGTTTCCACCGATTGCAGCAACCGTCGCCCCGCGCTGGTAGAGGTACTCAGCCGTCTGCTCCACAGGGCCAAAAATGTTGTCCAGCAGGTTCATCGCTTCCGCATGTTGACCTGCGTTTCGCTTGACCTCGGCCGATGCCAACTGGCATAGTTCCGGCATGTAGCCAGCCTTCTGTGCTGCCTGGAAATACTTTTCCGCCGCGTCGTATTCCCCAAGCTCCCCGGCAATTTTTCCCATGTAATACTGCGCTACCGCTCCACCGTCGCCCTGCTTGAGGGCGGCATCGGCGTCGCGGAACTGCCCGAGCAGAAAGAGACAAACACCACGACGGGTGTGGGCGGCAGGGGAGTTATCTCCCGACTGCTCCAGTTCCTGAACAGCGTCGCGGAGCGTCGCAATCTGCCCGCTGTCTTCGGCAATGGCATGACTGATCCGCTCAACATCCTGCGGACCGAAGCCCTGACTGCCCAGAACGATTTCGCGAACATCGACCAGCAACGAAGATCCCATCGGCACGGCACCCCTGAATGGTTTCACGCAACGACCAGCCAGCTCGACGACACCCCTAACACCATTCCGCCTCTTCGAAAAGGTCGAAGCGGAACCGAAAGGAAAACGTCGCAATCCGACTATGAAAAAGAGCCAGCGATGGGAGTCGAACCCATAACCCCCGCATTACGAATGCGGTGCTCTGCCAATTGAAGCTACGCCGGCGTTTTTTCTCCCAGGAATCCAAAAGGGTTACCCCTTTCCCGGAAGCTGGAAACCCAAAATAATAATGACTTTCTCGCGGAATCGTCAAGGGCGATCCCCGCTTCCTCCCCCTGGAAGCGGGTAATTTGCCCTGAAATCGTGGATTGGGAGTCCTCAATGAGCACTGGTAGCCAGTCCCCGATGATGCGGCAATACATGGAAGCGAAGGCTGCCTGCGGGGAAGCTTTGCTGCTATTTCGCATGGGGGATTTTTACGAACTTTTTTACGAAGATGCGAAAACGGTTGCCAAGGCGCTGGGACTGACGCTGACCGCCCGCGACAAGGGGGACAACCCAATTCCGATGGCCGGGTTCCCGCACCATCAATTGGATGGTTACCTGGCCAAACTGATTCGTCAGGGATTCCGTGTTGCGGTGTGTGAACAGGTGGAGGATCCGAAGGAGGCGAAGGGGATTGTCCGGCGCGAAGTGCAACGAATTGTCACCCCCGGTACTCTGACAGATGACACGCTGCTTGATCCCAAGAAGCCCAATTATTTGGCCTCCGTATCGGCAAAACCGCTCTCGGCAGCGCCGGAAAAAGATTTGGTCGGGCTGGCCTGGTTGGAATTGTCGACAGGAAGGTTTGAAGCAGGGGTGTTTCCTCGCGGTGCCCTGGTCGACGAATTGGCGCGATTGGCTCCCTCGGAAATCCTGGTGCGGGACGATGACGGATGGTGGCAACGCCCGGATGTGTCGTCGTATGCCATCACCCGAAGACCGGTGTGGCAGTTCGGCGCGAAGGAGTCCGAGCGCCTGTTGTGCGAGCAGTTTTCGCTGCACGATCTGAGCGGTATGGGGTGGGATGCGGCCGATGGGCCAGCGATCAGTGCAGCGGGAGCGGCGCTGGCCTACCTGCAGGAAACCCAGCGTGGGTCGTTGCTGCATCTGCGAAGCCTCGTGCCGGCAAGGCAATGCCGTTACCTGGAGATCGATACCGCGACGAGAAGATCGCTAGAGCTGACCGAAACGTATCGAACTGGCGACCGCAGCGGCTCCCTCCTGGCGGTGATGGATGAAACCGTCACGGCGATGGGCGCCAGGCGACTTGCCGATTGGCTTTCCTCTCCTTCGACCGATCTTGCGGAGATCGAAAGTCGACTTGATGCCGTCGCCTGGTTTCATGCCGACCATCAACGGCGCGGCACGGTCCGGGAGGCGCTTAGCGGAACTTACGACGCCGAGCGACTGCTGGCGCGAGTAGCTACCGGTCGGTCCAGTCCACGCGACTTGAAGCAGTTGGAGCGGACGCTGGCAATGCTGCCCAGCCTTATCGCTCAGATCAAGGCGACGGCCCCACGAAGATTGATCGGACTCCGCGACCTGATCGATCCCCATCCCCAGCTTCAATCGCTGCTGGAAAAGGCGTTGGAAGAAGAATGCCCATTGCAGGTCCGCGATGGTGGATTCATCCGAACGGGATTCGACGAGCGGTTGGATGAATTGCGAGGCCTTGCAACCGGTGGCAAGGAATGGATCGCGCAGTACCAGGCGCAACAGGTGGAGCAAACGGGGATCGCTAGCCTCAAAGTTGGGTTCACTTCGGTCTTCGGTTACTACCTGGAGGTGACGCACGCGCACCGCGACAAGATCCCTCCGCACTTTGTCCGCAAGCAGACCCTGAAAAACGCGGAACGCTACATCACGCAGGAACTGAAGGAATATGAGGATCGCGTCCTCTCGGCGGATGAATCGGCAAAAAGGCTGGAGCAGGCGCTATTTCAGGAGCTTCGCGATACGGTACAGCGCGAGTTGGCGACGCTGCTGCAGATGGCACGAGCCCTCGCGGAACTGGATACCTTGGCAGGCTTGGCTCACCTAGCGGCCAACCATGGCTACCAGCGCCCCATGGTGCACGACGATCCGACACTGGTGATCGAAGGCGGGCGTCATCCGGTGCTCGATCGGATGCTGGACCGCGGGACCTTCATTCCTAATGAAACCAGCCTGGGTGGGGATGATGGAGCCATCCATCTGATCACCGGGCCGAACATGGCGGGCAAAAGCACCTACATCCGCCAGGTAGCTCTCATCACCTTGATGGCGCAGATGGGAAGCTTCGTCCCCGCCGCAAAGGCGTCGATCGGCATCGCGGATCGTATCTTCGCACGAGTCGGCGCCAGCGACGAACTGTCCAAGGGGCATAGCACCTTCATGGTGGAAATGGTGGAAACGGCCAGGATTCTTCATACGGCAACCCCCAAGTCGCTGGTGATCCTGGATGAAATCGGGCGAGGTACAAGCACCTACGATGGCCTGAGTCTTGCGTGGGCCATCGTGGAGTTCTTGCATGAACGGGGCGCCCCACGAACCTTGTTCGCGACCCATTACCACGAACTGATTGAACTGGAAGAATCGGTCCCATCGGTCCGCAACTTCAACGTCGCTGCCCGCGAATGGGAGGGCTCCGTGGTCTTCCTCCACAAAATCGTTCCTGGAGGCGCCGATCGCAGTTACGGCATTCATGTTGCCAGGCTGGCGGGGATTCCTCGAGAGGTGCATCAGAGAGCCGAAGCGTTGTTGGAGCAATTCGAAGCAGAGGGAAGCAAGCAAACGCTCCCCAAAGTCCAATCGGCCCGTGCCCTACCCAGCAAAGCACCCCTGCAGATGACCCTCTTCGCGCTCGAGGATCATCCTCTGCTGGAAAACCTGAAAGCGCTTGATCTGGCCCAGTTATCTCCCATCGAAGCCTGGAAGCTGTTGGAGCAGTGGCAGGCGGAATTGAAGCCAGCAGGCAGATAGAAGCTCCGCTGGACTTCTTGGTGTGACGGCCTGGAGCCAATTCGCATTCGATCACCGACTACGAAAACCAAGCGATTCACCATGCGATTACTTTGGGTGATCCTTCGCTTGCTTGGCCGCGTTGACGCGCTGCAGGAAGCTGTTCAGGTCCAATCCCTGCTCCTTGGTCGCCTCAGTGGTTCCCTGGCTCGTCACAGCCGTGGTCGCTTCTCCAGAGGCCACTGGTGGTTGGGATTCAGGAAGTTTGGAAGGGACAGTCGATCCCGCTTGAGGTTGGTCGATGCGAGTTGCCGTGGCGGCCAGTTTTGCTTTGGTCCTGCGATCGATGTCGGCTCGCCCATCAGGAATCCCCGCCGCAGGGGCGGTGCGTCGTTGCAGTTCATCCGTCGGACCGGCGGTGGGGCTCGGTCCAGCAGATCCCTTATCCATCGCGACTGGTGGTGTGGGCTTCACTGGAACGACAGGACTGGAAAGTGGCGCGGCCCCAGCAGTGCGTTCAGGACCGGTTGAAGCGCCAAAGGCTCCACGAGTCCGGCCACGAGGCGCTTTGGCTGTCGATTCCAGAGATCCCCTCGGAGTAGAAGGCGACTGGACGGTCGATCTGAAGTCGGTGTTCTCTTTCGTGGTACCGGCAGTCTTGGGCCGAAGCCACTTGGGCAACGAGAGTCCGCGTTGAGGTTCCGCAACGGCATCTGCAGACTTGGAAAGCCTCGGATTCAGTTTTTCGGCATTTTCATTTTCGGCATCCAACGCTTCTTCGGAGGGCTGCTGCGTGCGCGGTGCTGGCATAGGTCGGGCGATCGACACATCGTCGATGACCACAACGACTCCAGGCACCTGCTGGATCGTGTCCAGAATCAGCTTCTTGTGCTCCTGGCGGCTTACGAATCCACGCACCCAAACCTCGCCACCAACGGTCGATACGTCCAGTTCGAATTGTTTGAGTGCGCCTTGGTCCTTGGCGATCTTCAGTTGATTCAGAATGCGATGGGTGATGCGCGCATCTAAAATCGCCTCTGCATCCTCAGATGATGGAACGGAATCGGTGCGGCTGGTTTCTTTTTCGCTAGACTCGTTCGCTTCTACCGAACCAGCGGTGTCGTCTGCAGGAAGTTGGGAACCTTCGAGTACCGTCGACTCCGATGTCGTCGATTTGGATGCTTGTTCCTCCGCAATGGCGGGTAGTTCGCCAAGCTCCGCTGGATCGACTTCTGCCACCGGTGGCTCGGGCGGGGCGGAAGTTTCTTCTACCTCAGCAGATAGTTCTGAGTTCAGCGATGGAGGTTCCGGCGCAACGGTCGCTTGCTCCAAAGTCGAATCATTCTGTCCTTCGGATAGGTTTGGTGAGACGGTTGAGAAACTCTCAGGCAATGGATGACTGGCAGAATCATCGGCTCGGCTCTCAATGGAGCGCGATGCCTGTAGCCGTCTCGCAAACTCCTCGTACGACTGCATTGCAGGAGTTGGCAGCGGCTTTGCATCTGGCGGAAGAGGAGTCGCGTCGGGAGGTGCGGGCAAGGCAGCTTGGGCTGGCAGCGGACCTCGTTGGCTTGACTCAAATGGTTTCGGACGTTTTTTGGTTCGAGGTGTCTGGGCCTGTGCTTTGGAGCCTGTGGTGGCTGCTGGATCTCGGATCGGTTGAGAGTCGGACGCTTGGCGAATCGAACCCGATGGCGATGGATCCAAGTCGGCCGATGGTTCGTGTAATGGATCGATTTCGGTGGTCGCCCTCTTGCCAGCAGCGGGTCTCGAGGCGATCCAAACAGGAGGGACATCGATGGCGGCCGATCGCGTCGCCGCTTCATTGCGGCGTTGCCGCAACATCTGCCCCAAGGGTTTTCCCTCGACACTGGGGATGATCGTTGCAGGCTGTTGGGGATCGTCGATGAAAGGATCGATCAATGGATCCTGTTTGTTTGGCTGTGGTATCTCGGGTGTGCCGAGGCTCTGATGCATCCAGACGGGAGAATCGGACGGGTATGGCGTTGGCGGTGTGGCGACCGTACCGCTGGGAGCCATTGGAAGTTCCGTCCACTCCGGCGAATGAAGCGGACCGGACTGTTCCGCCGAAATTTCGTTCGTTGGTTGGTTGACGATCGGTGGATGTTCGGAACCACATGCCCGGCTACCCTGACCGCCGGCATCGCACGAATCGCAGCTAGAGTCTGCAAAACGCCAACGTGCTGACAGCTGCTTGCTTCGTTCAATCCACTTCAGCGTCTTTGACTCGATCGAATTCCCCAGTCGATCGGTGTTTCGAAGAGTCGCTTCGGCCAGCGAAGGGAGCATCAGGGAGTCGAACGCCCTGGAACCCATGGCACCAACAGCGTCGCAAGGCGTTACCTGCCCCGTGCGGCAATCGCAAGAAGGCGTATCGCAACGACCTTGCGCGTTCCCCTGGGCAGGCAGGAAAGGAAAGGTGGCCCAGCCAATCACGAAACTCCATGCATAGCGACCTCTTAGGGAGACTCGCCGCGCAGGAGGACCCGCTGCACGATGCCTTCGAGGTGACGAATGGGATTTTGTCATCGAGCTTCCTTCCCCAGCCAATGGAGGAATCTTGGGGTTTGGCGACCTGCGGTCATTGGCCGTCCCGAATCGCCTTCTCAGTCGAACCAATCCATGGAGAAAGGAGGACTTCGCAGCAAATCGTTGTTCGTTGGTATCGAATCGGCAAAGTCACTGGCATGAGAACATTCGGAGAATTCGTTGGGATCGTTACAGAATGCCAATTTTCCCTTTTGAGGCGACTGGCAGAGTTCCGCTTTAGCTAGCGTCGTCGGTTTGTGTTTGCTTGATCGACTTCGCCGTCATGGGGACCGTTTGGAAACTGTGGTCTGGCAAGAGGCGAGCGGACGAACCACAACTGAAGAGACATCGATAGGGGGAACGGAGAGGACTGGGGGGAACTGCGTCGGGTGGCAGGAACGAACCGATCGATTCGCCGATTTTTAAGCCTCGGTGGCTGGTCGACAGACGAAAACCCAGTGGCCCTTCAACCGGCTTGAACCCGCGGTCTGACGGGGAAGGGTAAAAGGTCCTTGGATGGCGATTTCCTTCAAATTTTGGAGCCGATTGAAAGTCGGTTGGGGACAAGACATTCCGCGAGAAAACAGCTACACTAAGTGGCGTTTTGGATTCTGTTTTTCCGTATCATTCCTCTCGGTGATCAGCATCGGCCATGAACTCACAACAACGCGTTTTTGATCCCTTCCAAGCTCGCGATACGATGCAGTCCCCATGGGGGCCTGTAGGCATCTACCGAATCGGACGCCTGGAGCAACTGGGGCTCGGCGAAGTCAGCACGCTCCCCTTCAGCATGAGGATTCTGCTGGAGGCGGTGTTGCGGAACTGCGATGGCTATCAGGTGACGGAAGAGGATGTCCGGAATCTGGCCAGTTGGGAGGCGACCAAGCCCGCCGAACTGGAGATCCCCTTCAAGCCGGCTCGCGTGGTCCTGCAGGACTTCACCGGGGTGCCAGCGATTGTCGACTTGGCGGCGATGCGGGATGGGATGCGTGCTTTGGGAGGAGATCCCGGGAAAATCAACCCGTTGATTCCTGTCGATCTGGTGGTGGACCACAGTGTGCAGGTCGATTTCTTCGGTGCCCCAGACGCGTTGGCGCGGAATGTGGAACTGGAGTTCGAGCGGAATCAGGAGCGATATGAATTCCTTCGTTGGGGCCAGCAGGCGTTCGACAATTTCCGAGTAGTACCTCCGAACACTGGGATTGTTCATCAGGTCAATCTGGAATACTTAGCGCAGGTTGTCTTCCGTGGCAACGATGCGAAGGGGCCGGTCGCCTTTCCGGACACGTTGGTTGGAACCGATTCCCACACCACCATGATCAATGGATTGGGAGTGCTTGGCTGGGGCGTTGGTGGGATCGAGGCGGAAGCCAACATGCTTGGCCAGCCGCTCTACATGCTGATGCCCGAAGTGGTCGGGATGGAGCTGACGGGAGTTCTTCCATCTGGGGCGACGGCAACCGATTTGGTGCTTCGCATCACGGAAATCCTCCGCAAGGAAGGGGTGGTCAACAAGTTTGTCGAATTCTTCGGCTCCGGTGTGTCCGGAATGTCTTTGGCCGATCGCGCCACCATCGCCAATATGGCGCCCGAATACGGCGCGACGATGGGCTTTTTCCCGGTCGATCAGGAGACGCTTCGGTACATGGAGCGGACGGGGCGCGACAAGGAACAGGTCGCGTTTGTTGAGAAGTACATGAAGGAGCAGGGACTTTTCCGTGTCGATGGCCATAAGCCATTGCGATACACCAAGCGACTGCACCTCGACTTGTCGACGGTGGAGCCAGCGTTGGCCGGGCCAAAGAGGCCGCAGGACCGAGTTCCGCTGACCCAGGTCAAGCAGACGTTTCAGGATTCCTTGGAAGCTCCCGTGGCTTCCAGAGGGTTCGGTCTTGGCAAGGATCAATTGTCGGCGCGTGGAAAAGTCGCCGAACCGGGGCGCGAGGCGACGTTGGGCCATGGAGCCGTGGTGATCGCAGCGATCACCAGTTGCACCAACACCAGCAACCCCTCTGTCATGCTCGGTGCAGGACTGCTTGCCAAGAAAGCCGCAGCACGCGGGCTGAAGGTGCCTTTCTATGTGAAAACCAGCCTCGCCCCAGGATCGCGTGTCGTCACGGATTACCTGGAAAGGGCGGGGACGATCGAACCGCTGGCATCGCTGGGATTTCATGTGGTCGGTTATGGTTGCACCACATGCATCGGGAATAGCGGCCCGCTGCCGGAACCAGTGGCATCCGCAATCCAAAGCGGCAACTTGGTGGCGGCGGCGGTGCTCAGCGGGAACCGGAATTTCGAAGGCCGCGTCAACCCGCTCACCCGTGCCAATTATCTAGCAAGTCCTCCGCTTGTCGTCGCCTACGCTTTGGCGGGGCGCATCGATATCGACTTGGCCAAAGAACCGCTGGGGATCGATACCAAGGGTCAGCCGGTCTATCTGAAAGACATTTGGCCGACTCAGGCAGAAGTCCAGGCGGCGATCGACGGTTGCGTGCTCCCAGAAATGTTTCAGAAACAATACCAAGGTGCCTTCACCTCGAATGATTCCTGGAACGCCATCGCGATCACCCCAGGGGAGTTGTACCGTTGGAGCGATGCGAGCACCTACATTCAGAGGCCACCGTTTCTGGAAGGTTTGGATCACGCCGCCGGCACCATCCAGTCGATTCGCGGTGCCCGCGTGCTGGCGGTACTTGGAGACTCGGTTACCACCGACCATATTTCCCCTGCGGGATCGATCGCCAAGGATTCGCCAGCTGGGCGATACCTGCAAGAGCATGGTGTTTCGCCGAGGGATTTCAACAGCTACGGTTCTCGCCGTGGGAACGACCGCGTGATGGTGAGGGGAACCTTTGCCAATATTCGCATTCGAAATCAGATGACCCCGGGCGTTGAAGGCGGGGTGACGAAGCATCTGCCTAGTGGCGAAGTGATGAGCATCTATGATGCTTCGGTGAAGTACAAAGCGGCCGGGGTGCCATTGGTTGTGATCGCCGGAGCGGAGTATGGGACCGGCAGTAGTCGTGACTGGGCAGCCAAGGGAACTTTATTGCTTGGCGTTCGCGCGGTGCTGGCTGTTAGCTACGAGCGGATTCACCGCAGCAATTTGGTAGGGATGGGAGTGCTGCCTCTCCAATTCCTGCCAGGGCAAAACGCAGCTTCCCTAGGGCTTACCGGAGAAGAAGTGCTCGACTTCCCTGCCCTGGACGACTCCTTGCAGCCGCGTTCGACACTTCGTGTGCACGCCAAGCGACCCGATGGTTCCAAGCTGGAATTCGACGCCCTGGTGCGAATCGATACCCCAGTGGAAATCGACTACTACCGCAACGGCGGGATTCTGCCCACCGTACTGCGGAAGCTGGCCGATAGTTGATCTTTCTGCTTGGGTTCTAACGGAGGCAATATCGATGGGGTGGTGGCGGTCCTTTCAGCGTCTGTCGCTCGCCATGCAGCTCAGCCTGATTTGGTTGGTAGGCTGGATTGTCACTGCCCTGGTTGCCTCCGTGATGCAGAATACGGGAGGTGGGAATTTCGCCGATGCCGGTTCGTCGCTGCACCACCTAGCGATGCTTGGCCTGTTGATCGGGATTGTTGCGACGTGGCTGGTGTGGAGGCGCGAGCAGACCGAAGCGATGGCAGGATTGCAGTTCCACACCGAAGGGAGTCAGATGGCGGTTTGGCCCCTGACGATCGACCAATGTGTGGTGGTGCTGCCCGAGCAATCGCCGCATCAGACGGTAGACCAAGTACCCCTTCGAAATCGACGAAACATCCGAGCCTTTCTTGCAGCGGGGGCGACGATCGACGAGCCGCTTTTGGAGACGATGCAGGACTTTGGTCGGCTGGAAGTTCTCGATTTGCAAAATGCGTCGATCGATCCCGATCTTTGGGACTGGGTGACTCATTTTCGCCGTCTGAAAACCCTCCTTGTCTCCGGCGCGTTGCCACCAGAAAAGTTATCCCTTCTCAAATCGACGTTGCCCGAAGTTCGGGTGATCGATCAGCCGACTTGGTTGGCAATCTATGCCACACAGCCCGATCCGCTTTGAACCAATTGCACGTTTTTGGTCCCTTCCACATATCCTTCTTCGGATCGCGCTAGGATTGCCGTCAGCGAGCGACAAATCGTAGTTGGCGAGGGTCGACCCAGATTGGGAGAAATACCATGGCAAACGATGGAAACTCCTCCAGTCGCTGGCGCGTGATCTTGCTTTTGGTCATGATGTTCGCGATCGGGGTTCCCGTTTATCTGCTGCTCAAGCCGCAAGTTCCTCCGCCGATACCCATGCCCGATAAGTCGACCGATTCTGAAGTCGGGGCGGCTCAGCCAACCTTGGCGCCGAAGGAGATTGAACGAGCGATAGCGGCGGCCGCTTTGCTGGAGAACAATCAACCCGTAGAAGCGATCGAAGCCTACAAGCAATTGGTCCAGGACTATCCCAAAGTTTCGTCCTTTCGGCGCAACCTGGCGATTGGATGGTTGAATCAAGTGGAGACGCTGGCCAAGCGAGCGTCGGATCCTGCGGAAGATCGCGAAGCGATCCGCAAGCAGATACCTGACGCGCTGGAGGCAGCCGAGGCTGCCGCTCAGCAAGCCATTGCGACCCAGCCGGATCAGCCTGCTTCTTACCAGATCGCCGTTGCGGTCGCGCGTCAGCGCATCGCTCAATTGCCATTGGTAGCCGATGAACTTCGGAAAGAGCTTCTTGGGAGGTTGGAATCCTACCTTCAGAAAAGTCCCGGCAATCCCGCACTGGCTCTCGCTTTCTATGAGACTTCTGAGGAATTGTCGACTCAAGATCCCGAAGTTTTACAGAAGTCGATCCAGCCTCTGGCGGATGCCTTTGCCCTTCAGCCACGCAATCTTTTTCTCGCCAAGATATTGAGCGAACGGCTCTTTGATGCACGCGATCCCCGTTTGATCGCCATCCTTCAAACAGCTCAAGAACTTGCGAAGCCTTTTTCGTGGCAGATGGAACCGATTCTGGGGGAGAAGGATCCGATCGGTTATCTGGATCGAGGGATTGCTCTCGTCAAAGAGGAGAAGTGGGACGAGGCGACTGAGTATGTCCTCCCGTGGCTCAATACGCTGGGATCCACTTCGGGATTCAAGCCAGACAACCGTCTGTTGGCCCCGGCGACGCTGGCGTTGGTCGATCTGCGGGACATCGAGCGGGCGGTACGGGCCCGCGCTGTGACCGAAGTGACTGCGGCTGCTGATTCCCAGCGGAAAGCTCCTCAGTCGAAAGAAGTGTTGCGAGAGGGAGTTGAAAGCCAAGCGGCTCTCGTTCGCTGGTGGGATTGGGACGTCGATACATTTCCGGAAGTCGCTTGGACTGATGCCGGGATGTTTCGCGTCGCTCGCTGGATCCCGGATTCCAAAACGCTGGGTGAGGTCCTTTCGGAGTTTCCGATACCAGAAGGGACGACGCAATGGAAAGCGATCGATCTCTATGAATCCCAGTATCCACCTCGACCCACCGTACCTAACGAGAATCGTCGGACAGCGATTCGCCAAAGGCAACCGGATTGGACCGACGATCAAATCGACCAGCTCTTGGGGCAGCGGCACGATACGCTCAAGGATCTAGTTTTTTGGGGGCCCGCAGGAATCCGTGTGGTCCCGACCCAGAGCGATCCGAAGACGGGCACGATTCAGTCGGGTTCACCGATCGTATTGCCAGGGACGGAGTCCTTGTTGGGGGTAAGGCAGTTGGAGGTCAATGACTGGGACGCCGACGGCGACCTGGATCTCCTGGTGCTAGGTGAAGATCGTCTTTGGTTCCTAGTCAATCTCGGGGACCGTACTTTCCGCGATACCCATGCCGATCAATTGCTTTCGGGGATGCCTCGCCCGGTAGGCATCGCCTTCTGTGATATCGATCGCGATGTCGATGCAGATGTGCTGGTATCTGGAGACGACGGCAAGACAGTCGGGCTGCTAGAGAATCTTCTGCACGGGCAGTTTCGCTACCGATCGCTCGAGGGGCCCTGGAGTTCGTTGGCTGGGAAGACCTTGCTGCTGCCCGTGGAATGGGATGGCAATGTTTCCTGGGATTGGTTGGCATCCGGATCCGCTCAACCGATGCAATTGCTGACGACCAGCACGGACGAACAAGGGAAAGTCGCGCCTAGGCCGGCGAAGGAATTCGGCCTTGCGGTTGAATCACTGCGACTGGGAGACCTCGATAACGACGCGCAGATCGACTGGATTGGTGCAGGGGCCGAGGGGTTGGTCTGCTTTCGCGGCGGGAAGACCGAGCTCCTGCAGCAGGGAGTAGCCTCCGATGTCGCCATCGCGGATGCCGATCGAGATGGGCTCCTGGACGTTCTCGCGGTGGTGGATGGGAAGTTGCACTGGTGGGGCGATTTTGCTTCTCCCGACCAGCCGTTTGCACAGTTTCGAGTCAAGGGGATCGCCGATACCAATGGAGGAGGGCGAATTAACAACTATGCACTGGGGGGACTCCTGGAAGTGTATTCCACGGGGCGATATCAAGCCGCTTGGATCGAAGACGATGTGACGCACTTTGGACTGGGGAAGCAGGGGGACGTCGTCAACGCTCGTATCCTCTTCAACAACGGGCTGACGCAGAATATCTTCCAGCCACCTACCCAGGCTCTGGTCGAAGAAGTCCAGGCGCCCAAGGGGTCTTGTCCTTTCGTCTACGGTTTCGACGGACAGCGTTGGCAGTTCATCACCGACCTATGCTGGAATGCCCCTCTGGGGCTTCAGATTGCCAAAGGGAAACCCCTGCCCGATCGCGCCTGGGAATACCTTCTACTGCCAGGTCGCTTGGTGCAACCGATCGATGGAGTCTACGGCTTGCGCGTCACGGAGGAACTTTGGGAAGCTGCCTACATGGATACGGTCCAGATCGTTGCGCTCGATCATCCCGCGGATGTTGAGGTATTTACCAACGAGAAAGTCGGGCCAGCGGAGATTGCCGAGCCGAGGGTTTGGGCTTTTCGAGACCTGCGACCGATCCATCGCGTGGTCGATGGCCACGGAAAAGACTGCACCCAACTGCTGCAACATGCGGATGGACGCTATGCGGTACCGTTCCAGAGAAGAATTTGCCAGGGACTGGTGGAACCAACCAGACTGGACCTGGAGCTCGCACAGCCTCTTCTTCCCTCTAGCCAAGCCCAGCTGATCCTCAACGGCTGGATTTTTCCCACCGACACCTCCCTGAACATCGCCATCGACCAGAACCCGACGCTCGATCCGCCTCAACCGCCGACGCTCTGGGCGAGAGATGGAACGGGGGATTGGAAGGAGGTTTTGCCGTTTATGGGATTCCCTGGTGGCAAGCCCAAGAGCATCGTCATCGACCTGACAGGAAAGTTGCCATTTGCAGTGACTGCCCTCCGCATCGAAGGATCGCAGGAAATCTACTGGGATCGAATGGCCCTTGCTGTCGACCAGTCGCTCAATCCAAACGACTCTAGTGTCCTCGTGCGTCAGCCGATGGAGTTGCTCTCCGGGGAGCTTCGATTCCGCGGGGTGTCCCGAATGGTCATAGGATCGCGCGAACAGCCGCACGGGTTCGATTACGAAAAGAAAACCAATGTTCCGGCTTGGCCGCCGATGCAGGACGGGTTCACTCGCTATGGTGACGTGACCAAATGGATTCGAGACCGGGATGGAGACTTGGTTGTTATGGGATCAGGAGACGAAATCGATCTTCGGTTCCAAGCTCCGAAGCAATTGCTTCGGGAAGGATGGCAGCGCGACTTTCAAATGCATAACGTGGGGTGGGATAAGGACGCAGACCTGAGCACTTTGGAGGGCCAATCCACACTTCCTCTGCCTTTCGAAGGAATGGGATGCTATCCTCCCTCGGCTGGCCAGTGGCGTCGAGCGGAAGAAGTGCTAAAGCGGCATGAGGATGTCTTAACGCGCAGGCAATCTACGGGCGCCTTCTGGACACAGTCGTCGCAGCCATCGCCAACTGGTCGGGGAGCCGGTGGTAGTTCAAAACCATGATGCAGCTTGAAATCTGCTGGAAAGGAAATGTTCAGGGAGTTGGCTTTCGCGCGACGGTGCGCAAACTGGCCCAAGAGCATGGTTTGACCGGATGGGTGCGGAATGAAGCAGACGGAACGGTCCTGGCTATCGCCGAAGGTACACCAGAGGCGATCATCGCTTGGAAAAACGATGTTGCTCTCGCCCGTCAGTCAACGATTCGGGAGTCGAAGGAAACGTGGAAGGAGTATCAGGCAAGATGGAGCGACTTCGCAATTGATTAATTGCCTGAAGTGTAGGTAGTCTTGCTCCCTTCTTGGGGGGCGTGAGGACGGACGCCAATGGGGGGATACGGAGGCGCCTGGGTACCAAAGGGATCTGTCCAAAACCAAGCAGTCTTCTGCCGCCGGTTAAGGTCCTATAGCCAAAACCCAGACTGATCGCTCGCTGGCACCGCCTCCAACTTTTGACGAAGTGGCAGTGGGGGCGTACAATAGATTTCTGCGGATTTACGGCGATCACGTGGCAGGTAGGTCCTCCTGCTGATGAATCTTAGGACGCAGTCTGTTCGCATCTGGAAGGTGAATTTCTATGTTGAACGTAAGAGCCAGTTTCTGTTGCGTTCTGTCTTTTTGGCTCATCACCGCTGCAACCACATCGCGGTTACATGCTGCGGTGTTTTTCGTCCAGTCGGTTAAAGCCAAGAAAGATTTATCGCCTTCTGCTGCAGCCGAAAAAAGACTGATCGTTTCGCCTGCTGATGCGAATCCATGGCAAGGGGATCGGACGAAAACACAGGCAAGTGCTGGAGTGTCCGACGTAGTCGTTTCATTGCCGTCCTTGGATCGTTCCGACCTGCTTCGAAATCTATCCTCCCCGCCGGCGACTGTCGGTAATGATTCGTCCTTCGGTAGCCAGACGTTGGAGCCGAAAAGGAAGTCGGAACATGTTTCCGCACTCTCTTCTCTGGGAATTGTAGCTAGCGGCCTCGAAGACTCACCTATGGTAACGCCGGCGATGAGCCGTGAGATTTTCGAAAGATTCTTTCGGAGATCCTACTTGCGGCCCGACAGGGATACCTTTCGTTCCGTATTGAAGAGAGGCTTTGTAGGAAGTCCAGGCTTCAGAAATCGATCTCGTAGCAATAGTGCCGCTCGCTAGCCGCCTGTTGCAAATGGTCTTCTCGACCATTTTTTGTTCTCGCCGATCTCATTGAACAACTCGGAACGGCGGACAGATTCTGGCATTCGGTACCATTTTGTGATCGTTTTCTTCCGATCGCGTGGCCATGAAGCAATCGGCCGCGGTTTGATGGTCCGGCCCGCATTCAGCGTCGACTCTTGCGAGCCGAAGAGGCTCCTCCATTGTCGGATAGCGATGGGCTTCGGTGCGGTGCCTCAGGGGGTAACACGCCGTCTTTACTGCCTATCCAGTCTTTCCGTGCAGTTAGGCTTGACGAATCGACTGGCGTTGAAAAACCCCATTTCGGCGATGATTGGTTGCGAAAGATTCCAACAGATTCCAGTCTCGGGTCCGATTTTCCACTTCCTGGATGTAGCTGAAGATTGCCGGCCGACATGGCAGATCTGCACTGTGGGGTTCTTACTGTCGGGTATGCCCCTGGCCGGTGACGATGAACTTGGTGGTTGTCAGTTCCTTCAGGCCGCAAGGGCCTCGGGCATGAAACTTGTCAGTGCTGATACCAATCTCGGCTCCCAATCCAAGTTCCCCACCATCATTAAAGCGAGTGCTTGCGTTAATCATGACGGCGGAGGAATCGACCTCCTGAGAGAACTTCCGAGACGACGCCAAGCAGGAGGTGACAATCGCATCGGTGTGGTGCGAACCGTACTGATTGATATGGGCGATCGCTTCTTCGATCGAATCAACCGTTCGGATACTGATGCAGGGTCCCAGGTACTCCCGATACCAGTCGTCTTCGGAGGCGGGGGTTGCATGGGGGAGGACTCTGCAGACCTCCGCGTCGCCGCGTATCTCGATCGCGAACGGTTGCAGCGCGTCTGCCAGTATCGGCAAAAAAGCTGGAAGCATGGATCGGTGGATCACCAGGGATTCGCAGGCGTTGCAGACACCCATCCTCTGGCACTTGGCATTGACGACCAAGTCAACTGCCATCTTGAGGTCGGCCGACGCGTCGACGTAGACATGGCAGTTCCCATCGAAGTGCTTTAGGACAGGCATTTTCGCCAGATCGCAGACTCTTCGGATCAGTCCTTCACCACCTCGAGGAATCGCCAAATCGATCTCTTGAGGTCGCGCCAGCAGCGCGTCGATCACCGTCCGATCTGGTGTTTCGATCATCTGAATCGCATGCCTGGGAAGCCCCGCCGGCTCCAGTTGCTCCACCATCAGCCCAGCCAAAAGGCTACTGGTTCGTATCGCTTCTTTACCACACCGAAGAATGACCGCGTTTCCGCTTTTCACACAGATTGCGGCGGCATCGGATGTGACGTTTGGGCGCGCTTCGTAGATGAAGAAGATCACACCGATCGGCACGCGCACTTTACGGACTTCGATTCCCGATGGTCGACGATAACCCTCGATGATCTCGCCCACTGGATCCGGCAAGTCGGCAATCGCGCGGAGGGAACCGGTGATTCCCAGCAGTCTCTGTCGATTCAATTGGAGGCGATCCAGATTGGCGGCAGATGATCCGGCCGACTGCGCGGCCTGGCAGTCCTCCTGGTTTACCTGCAGAATCTGTTCGACGCGTGATTCGAAGATTGCAGCGCAGGACTTCAACCACTGGTCCTTCGCACGGGAGTCCACGAGAGCCAACTTTCGGGAGGCTTCTTTCGCTTGGCGGGCGATCGTTTGGCAGAAATCCTGCAACTGGGATGAGTTGGAATCGGCTGGATCAGACATGCGTCGATGACTCGAGGGCAACCTTGGACGGACAGAGTTCCTACCTTCTATCTTGTAACGAAATTCCCGAATCGTCGATAGGTCGAGGATTGGAGGGTGCAGCGCCAAGCAAAGCGTGATGGGATGCTGCTGGCCACATGGTTCGAATTTGCGTAGCCCGTGGGGATGTACCTGCAGCGACCAGAGAACGGGAGAACCAATTCAGTGCCACAGCCCAACGGACCGGTTTCCAACAGAAGGCACCCGGTTGCGCATTGTTCGCTCAGTCCGGGGCTTTGGGCAGATCGTTGCGATCAAGGCCTCCACTTGCTTCAAACAATTGAAACGCTTGTCGATGGATGGCGACCTGATGGACCCGTATCACTTGAATCCCCGCCAAGGCCAGGGCTAGGCTGACTCCGAGGGTGCCTGGATCGCGATCGATTTCCTTGTTTCCTAGTGTTTTGGCGATAAAACCTTTCCGAGAGTGCCCTACTAGGATGGGAAATCCCAGGGCATGGAAACGACGGACTTCACGAAGCAATCGAAGATTGTGGTCGTGCGTCTTTCCGAATCCGATGCCGGGATCGAGGACGATCGAGCCGCGGGCAATGCCCGTATCGATCAAGACACGACTGCGGTCAGACAGATAGTGGAGGATGTCATCGACGACATCCTGATACATCGGTGCATCCTGCATCGTCTGAGGGGTACCTTGCATGTGCATCGCACAAACGCCAACCCTGGAGGTAGCGGCCACCTCCGGCATCTGGCTATCTCCGGCGAGCCCCGTTACATCGTTGATGATTTCCGCCCCTGCCTCGATCGCAGCTCTGGCAACCCTAGCCTTCGAGGTGTCGATCGAAATAGGCAAGCGTGTTCTGGTATGGAGCTTTTCGATGACTGGCATGACCCGTCGGAGTTCTTCATCGCCAGGAACAGGTTCGCTATACGGACGCGTGCTCTCTCCTCCGATGTCGAGGATATCGGCACCAGCGTCTTCCAGTCGCAGAGCATGGTCGATAGCATCCCCAGGAAGAATGCATCGCCCTCCGTCCGAAAAACTATCCGGAGTGGTGTTTACAATCCCCATGATCCGAGGCATGGGAGTCCAGGAGAGAGTTCGGGAACGAAGTTGCCATGAGGTCATCTGCGGATCGCTCGTTCGGTTACTCTGCCATCGGATACCGGTGTTTCAGCCTGTCATTGCACACTGGCAAATGCATTAGGCAGCTGACAACTGATCGTTGCCCGAGCCACTGCGGTGGTCTTTCCATTTTCCGTGGCGATTGGCCGAGCGTCGCCAAAGGGTCGCAATTTCCCCAAGCAGTGAGGTCCGATTGGTCAACCGGTAGATGCTGTTCGCCGGAAGCCCCTCCATCAAACGGCGATGAGCCGAGCCCAAATTGTGGTAGGGGAGGCTGGGCAGCAAATGGTGGATCGCATGGTAGCGAGTCCCTACAGGCCCCCAGAGCTCGGTGATCCATGGTCGTTCTGGATAATTCACCGAATCCAGCAACTGCTCTTCAAAAGAAAGCTGCTCGCCATCGCCAGTCCACCGATGAGCCCCCAAGGTGCGGACATTATTCAAGGTGAGGATCGTCACTCCCATGAGGTAGGCCTGGATCCAGAGTGGATCAAAGGCAACTCCCTGGATCAGAGGCCCGCGAAGTGCGAGAAACATGCAAAAGACAAAACATCCGATCTCCTGCAGTAGCCGAATCCGATGGACTCGCTCGCCCGCATCGGGCCGAAAATAGGTCGGGTCCATCACCATGGTCGAAGCATGATGCCAGGTCCAGCCTCTCATCGATGGGAAAATCCACCACAGCGGGGTGATGACCGCGAATCGGAAGAAGCCAAGCAGCGGTACCACCAGGACCGAAAGAAGGTAACCAACAATCAGCCAAGGAGATTGATGCGATAGATTCAGGTACTCGCCATCTTCATCTGTCCCATAGCTCTTGCGACGATGGTGGTCGACATGGGGATAATACATGTATGAGGGAATCAGAAAAGGAATGCCGCAAAGCAGGTTCCAGGCAATTCGAAACCCTCGGAATTCACCACGCGGTAGGTGCACCAATTCGTGCGTGAACATCACGGAACGGTAGTAAAGGAGCGCCGTGGCAAAGAAGAGAGCGACGCGAACCGGCCAGAACCACCACTGAGCGCTGTCCATCCATTTGTCGGCGTAGAGAACCAGATGGAAAAGAGCATGACCGGTCAAAATCGAGACCAGAAAATCGGTCCAGTAAATCGTCGGATTCGGCTTGGTGAGGTCCTTGACCAGATTCTGGGCATCACGCAGCGAAATGGGGGTGTAGTCGATCTGGGTGCTCATGGTTCCGGTGAAACTCCCGCTATGGGATAACAAGACCTGAGATCGTTAGCGATTTATTTTCTGGGGCGGGCAAGTTTCGGTTCCTTGGGTCACCCTTGTGCGAACCCATGGGCACCGCCAGCGGGCCGCACACCTGGCCCGCGTCGCTACCGCTACTCCCCTGGGAAGTGTATCGGCCTCCCCGGGACGGCCACTCGCGAGCGATTTTCGCTAGAGTGCCAGTTGCTCAAGGAAATGCGGTCGCCACCCAGTCGCACACTCCGACAATTGGACTTCGAATAGAAGGCGGTAGGAAGGAATAGCCACCCTATTCTTCCCGATCGTCTCATTTTACCAGCCGTTGACTCTCTCGCCACTATCGGTGTGGCGGTAAGCCGAGAGAGGAACTGGTGTTCGTATACCAACTTGTTAACTGCGGTAGCGGTTTTTCCCCCCGGCTAGCTGCCGTTGGAAATGATCTTGGTGACCGATTCCAACTCCAGTAGGTCCAGATCAAAGGATCGGAACGGATCGCAAGCCTTCGACTTTCGCCTCCGTCTTGTGTTTACCCCTTGGCGATCAGGTAGTTGGTTGAATGGATCGAGGGGCCGCTAATCCAAGGGGGCTAGCGACGCAAATAAAGCTGCTCTTCTCTGGGCAAGATTGTCAAATAGCGTCATCCCACCACTTTTTAGATCCCCGGGAAATCGAAAAGACCTCTTGGGCTTCCCGGAATGCTTCTGCTATGGTTGCTTTGTTCAGTTTGTCGTGGGGGATGAAACCGATTGATTCGCCGTCAGGGCGGATTCCGCCAGGAATGCGGAAGGAATGAGCGGTTTCAGGGGTTTTGGGCAGGAAAGGACTCCTTCCAATGATTGCGTGGAACTTCGTCAAGCGTCAGAAAGCCTTTTGGTCTGGCCTCGTGATTGCACTGAGCCCAGCCAGCTCCTTTTTGCTGGCGCAAGCCACCCCCATCCCGCCATCCGCAGCGGGCAATGGAGCTGCTCTGAACGCTGGTGCGGCCCAAGCGCCAGCACTCGCACAGCCTCCCTTTGCGCCACTGTCACCGGAGCTGGAGAAGTACACTCGAGATATTCTGACCTACTGGCAGCAGGCGACATCGAAGATCGATCGATTCAGCTGCAACTTCAAACGATGGCAGTACGATCCAGCCAAGACGAATGCCGACTTTCATTACACGGCTGCCACGGGGATTCTCCGCTATCAATCCCCAGACAAAGGGCTTTACAAGGTCGAGCACCTAGCTAGTTACACGGGGAAGGGTGCGGACAGCGCACCGCAGTACAAAGAGTTCCCCAACATCTTTGGCGAGTGGTGGATCTGCGACGGGAAGAGTGTTTTGGAATACGATCGCAACGAGAAGATCGTCAGTCAGTATGAATTGCCGCCAACCATGCGGGGCATGCAGATCGTCGACAGTCCGCTTCCCTTCGTATTCGGTGTCGATGCCCAGAAATTGCAGCAGCGATACTGGCTTCGTCCAGTTCAGGCACCGCCTGATGCGACCGGAAAGCCTCGTGAAGATCTGATTGTTCTCGAGGCGTATCCGAAGCGGATGGACGACGCGATCAATTACTCCCGCGTCCAGATCTTTCTGGATCGCAAGCAGTTCCTCCCCTCGGCCATCATTCTCTTCCTTCCGAACTGGTCCCCGGACTTCCCAGCTCGGGAGCACTATGAGTTCACCGATCGCGACACGCATGCGTCGATGGCTGACAAGTTCCGCGAGATGTTTGCTGAATCGTTCATCCCGATGCAGCCACCAAAAGATTGGAAGGTGGTCACCAGGCCCTTTGAACCGGAAGCAGGGGCGGCAGCCAATGGAGCACCGGGAGCGGTTCCGGGTGCAGGAGGTGTACCTGGACGAGTGGCTCAGCCACCGCTGGCGCCGCAAGGAACCAGCCGTTAAGGTTACCGCGTGTTCGAGCGTGGTGATCGATTGATTTACAAGAAAGCTCCGGGGAGGTGGGCACAGGCGCACCTCCCCGATTGATTTTTACTTGATGTTGGCGCGATCGATCAGCGATCGTCCAGAAGCTCCACGGCGACGAATTTTTCGCCTTCCAGCATCTGAAGGCTGGCGCCGCCTCCGGTGCTGACATGCGTGACGCGGTCGGCATAGCCAAGTTGCTCGATCGCCGCCGCGCTGTCGCCCCCGCCGATGATGCTGGTTGCTTCGCTTTCTGCAATCGCCTGCGCCACGGCTTTGGTGCCTGCATCGAAAGGTGGGATTTCAAAGACCCCCATCGGACCATTCCACACCACAGTCTTAGCTCGCTTGACGATATCGGCGTACAGGCTGGCCGTCTTGGGGCCTATATCGAGTCCCTCCCAGCCGTCGGGTATCTGGCCGGCGGTTACCACTTGTTTATTGCAGTCGGCCGAAAAAGCATCGCCGCAGTGGGTGTCCACTGGCAGTACCAGCTTGTCCCCTGCCTTCTTCAGCAGTTCCTTCGCCAGCTCGACGCGATCTGGTTCCACTAGGCTTTTCCCTGTCTTACCACCCTGTGCCAGCGAGAAGGTGTAGGCCATGGCGCCTCCGATCAAAACCTGATCGCAAACTTCTAGAAGGTTGTCGATCACTTTGATCTTATCGCTTACCTTGGCACCGCCGAGGATAGCAACAAAGGGGCGTTTGGGACTTGCGATCGCTTCGCTCAGGTACTCGATCTCCTTAGCGACCAGAAATCCGCTGACCTTGGGTTTGTTTCCCATGGCCTGGGGGACTCCCACCATCGAGCCTTCCAGGCGATGACAGGTACCGAAGGCATCGTTGCAGTAGACATCGGCCCAGGAGGCGAGGGTTTGAGAGAATGCCGGATCCCCACCCTCCTTTTCACCGGGGTTGAAGCGAACATTTTCAAGAAGGACTACCTGGCCAGCGGCAAGGGATTGGACCTTGGCAGATGCGTCGGCACCTACGGTGTCCGACGCGAAGGCGACTGGCTTATCGAGCAGTTCCGCCAAGCGTGAGGCGACGGGAGCCAGTGAGAATTCCGGTTCATTTCCTTTGAATTTGGGGCGCCCCAGGTGGCTCATCAACACCAGTTTTCCACCATGTTGGAGCACATGTTGGATGGATGGGAGTGCCATCCGGATTCGACGGTCATCGGTGATCCGACCGTCGTCATCCTGCGGCACGTTGAAATCGACTCGCATCAGCACCGTTTTGCCACGCACATCGATATCGGACAAGCTCTTCTTTGCCATGGGGTCGCCTCTCGTAGATTCGAAATCTTCAAAGCCATCGCGATCAAAATGCCCCGCCGTCCATTCGCAGAACAACGGGGCTTGGAATCGGATCAGCGCGTGGGCGCCGACCGATGGAAATGGACCTGACGCCACTGGCCGTCTTTTCGATGCCAGACTCGCGTTTCTTCCATCGCGCGGCTGGTGAACTTGCCGCTGGTGTCTGCATGCTGCGATAGCCGTGTGTAGGCGATGATACCGACGTCACCCAGCACCCGGATGTGAGGAGCAACGATGGTGGTCTGCGAGGAAGTACCTTCTTCCTTCTTGGCGAGGAAGTAGAAATGATGGAAATCGAGTCCGTCGATCAAATGGCCACAAGCCTCCGGCTCAAAACAAGTCAACGACGGATCGACCAGCGTCTCATAGAGGTCCCAGTTTCCTGCCGATATGGCTCCAAGGAGCCGTTCCGTGCACTGCAGAATCTCCTCCCGCTCATCCAGATCTCCTGTCGACATCAGTTCGTCTCCCCGCTGTTCCTGTTTCTATCGAAACCACTAAATGCACCTTGAGAATCGCATCTCTCAACCGTCCGGGAAATTGTATCAAGTCCCGATCCCTTCGCACGAGGCCTGCTGATTCCCATTGCAGTCGCTTGACCACTCCGTCGCTTGAGGTCTACACTGGCGGATTCGGGCTTTTTTAACAGCAGCCGACGGCACTGGAAGGAGGGGAATCGATCGACGCGATCCCCCAACCTTGTGGAGGTTGCCGCGAGTTGCAAGCCAATCGAGTTATGGTGGAGTTTCAACGTGCCAGCGACCTGCGTGATCGGACTGCAATGGGGTGACGAAGCCAAAGGAAAGCTGGTGGACCTGCTGGCTCCGAAGCACGATATCGTGGTCCGCTACCAGGGCGGTGCCAATGCTGGACATACCGTGGTCTCGGGCGACGACACCTACAAGTTGCACCACATCCCTTCAGGTATCCTCCACGCCGGAGTGATGAATGTGATTGGGCCGGGAGTGGTTCTTGAGCCATCCACCATGATTCGCGAAATCGAAGGACTTCAGCAACGCGGGGTTCCCGTGATGGAGCGGCTGATGGTCAGCGAACGGGCTCACGTGGTGATGCCCTGGCACTTGGTGGAGGATCAGATTCTCAACCAGCAGGAGGTCGAAGGAGAAAACATTGGAACGACACTGCGAGGCATCGGGCCGTGCTACCGTGATAAGGTGGGGCGAACGCACGCAATCCGTGTGGCAGACCTCTTGGATGCAACATTGCCGGAGAAGATTGCGGGGATTTGCAGAGCCAAGCAGAGGTGGTTGAGCGGATTGGCGACCCCGGAGCAGCTGGCAGCCATCCAGCCTGAGCAGGTGCTGGAAAAGGCAAGACCTTGGATCGATTGCTTCTCCCGAATCGCTCGCGATACCACTCACTTCCTCCACGATTCGCTCGATCAAGGCCAGCAGCTTCTTATGGAAGGCGCTCAGGGGGCTCTGCTGGATATCGACCATGGAACCTTCCCTTTTGTCACTAGCAGCAACAGTTCTGGCGCTGGGATTAGCAGTGGTTCGGGAGTCCCCGCCAAGTGGATTGAACGAGTCATCGGGGTGGTGAAAGGGTACTCGACACGGGTTGGGGGTGGGCCTTTTCCGACCGAGTTGCAGGATGCGACGGGCAATCGAATTCGGGAGTTGGGGCGCGAGTATGGCACGACGACGGGTCGGCCTCGACGCTGCGGTTGGTTCGACGCCGTCGCCGTGCGCTACACCGCTCGTCTAAGCGGCGCTACCGCGCTGGCGGTCATGATGATGGATGTCCTCAGCCAACTGGACGAGGTCCGTCTGGCGGTTGCTTACCAGCTCCATGGGAAGAGGATTGAGCAGTTCCCGAGCCGCGCGTCTGATTTGCGGGAATGTCAGCCGATTTATGAAGTCTTCCCCGGATGGAATAAAGATCTCAGCGGGGCCAGGTCGGTCGGGGAATTCCCGGAAGGAGCGATTCGCTACCTGCGTCGAATCGAAGAACTCGTCGGGGTACCGATTGAAATCTTGTCCGTTGGGCCGGATCGCCGTCAGACGATTTTTTCCAAATTGCCCTGATCGGAAAGCTTCTCGGGTTGATAGCGGCTGGCGTTGCTGCAGTAGCGATCGGAGTTGGGCGGTTGGAAGGGCATCGATGGCGCCCGCGTTGCCGGCCTCAACCGACGATTCTGAAGAGATGGGCCTTTTCGGGGGTCGCACCTGCTTCAACTGGTTGTCATGATGGCGGTTGACGGCGCTGCGAAGCCAGGATCCTCATCAGCCCCTTTTCTCCCCCTGGGATGCGATGGACCAAGCTGTTCCTTCCGATTCCTCCGGCGATCAACAATCCTTGCCCCGCCACATTGCCATCATCATGGATGGAAATGGACGCTGGGCGAAGGCTCGTGGCCTCCCCCGAATTGAAGGGCACCGACGCGGTGCCGAGTCGGTGCGCGTGGTGGTTGAGTCGTGTCGAAAACTGGGAATTCCCTACCTAACGCTGTTTTGTTTTTCGAGCGAGAATTGGAAACGCCCGAAGAATGAGCTCGATTTTTTGATGCGGCTGCTCAAGCGGTTTGTGGTCGGAGAGCGCCCCCTCATGCTACAGCAGCAAGTGCGACTTCGAATGCTTGGCCGTCGACAGGGACTCCCCGAAGACGTGCTGAAGGAAGTCGATAAAACCCTTCAGATGACACAGCACCATACGGCCCTGACGCTCAACCTAGCCATCAACTACGGGGCCCGTGGCGATTTGGTGGATGCCGTGCGGGAAATCGCACAGCAAGTTGCTTCAGGAACGATGTCGCCTCAGTCGATCGAGGAGCAGACGATTGCCGACCACCTGTGTACCAACGGCCTGCCCGATCCCGATCTGGTGATCCGAACCAGCGGAGAAATGCGGATCAGCAATTTCCTGTTGTGGGAGATCAGCTACAGCGAACTGTGGATCACGCAGAAGTCATGGCCAGAGTTTCGGGAGCCAGATCTGTTGGAAGCGATCGCCGATTACCAGCGACGCAGCAGGCGTTTCGGTGGGATTGAGTGAAACTTCAGATACTTGGATTCGGTCCAGCCAAGGCAATTCCACTACAAAACCGCAGCGCCCTGTTGAAGTGGTACTTTGCTCCACCGACAATGTGGAAGTGAGATTGAGGTCGGTCAGGTAGGAAAGCTCCAGGGACTTGACGCAGCTCCCATGGGGTATATCGATTGGTTGACTGTTCTGCTGCATGCAGATTCCTGTTTGGAGAAAGTCCGTTCTATGGTTTCTTTGACGCTTCGCGTGATCCAGGGAGCGGATCGCGGAAAAATCTATGCGGATCTCAAACCACCGATCACCATCGGTCGCGAAGAAGGGAACACCATCCAACTAAATGACGAACGCGTCAGTCGCTTCCACGCAAAGATTCAGGAAGATAATAGCGTCCTGGTTTTGACCGACCTGGAAAGCACCAACGGGACCCGCGTCAACGGACAAGAATGCCAGCTGCGTATTCTTCGCTATGGCGATATCGTAGCCGTAGGGAGAACGGTACTCCTGTTCGGAACGCGGGAAGAAATCGCCAGCCGACTCCAGGACAATCCAGCTAGCTCCAGTGAACTGCTAAGCCGACTTCAGGATTTCGAAAACGATCTGGATATCGATCTCAGTGGCAGCATGGGGACAGTCCTTCATCATCGATCCTTCGAATCGGCAGTCCCAGGAATCCCCAACAAACTGTCTCCATCTCAGCTGGCTCAACTATCCGAATTGCTTGATTACCTCCACGTGCGTCTGGGCCTCGTGATTGAAGAAGTGAGGATTGACGAACAGTCGGAGGATGTGAGCATCAAGCCAGGGAACTGGCAGATCTTGCTGAATCTTTACAGTCGACTGGCTGAAATGATCCGGTCGCTCAATGAACCCGATTTCACTCTTCCGGGCTAAAGCCCAGCACCAGCTCCATCCGCTCATGCCGAGAAGGGCTCAGGCGGCCTGTTGAAATTGGCCATCATGCACCTTTTCAACCTCTCTAACCTCAGAACAAAGCTTGGAGCGGATCACGCAATACTTTGGCTTTCGCCTCCCTCTTGCGATCGCTTGCTTGCGATCATGCAGCCCATGGGATTTCTCATCGGGGCGCTAGGGGATAGCAAGATTCTCGGGAAACTTGCTCCGCCGACGGCATAGGCAAGTTGCCAAGATCCCCCTTCCTGCTTTACACTTGTTGGCTTGTTCGCTGGATTCGCGTTCGCCTCCAGCCTTGAGCTTCGATGGATGTTCGGGATTCCTATCTCTCTCAATTTCCCTGAATGTCGGAAGCATCGTTGAACCGGGCGCCGGAGCGGACCCGGTCATCCTGCGCGTCGCCCTGCGGAACCGTGAGTGCGTTGCAGCCTCCGCCGGCGACCTTTAGTTCGTGCCCCAGGGCCGCCGTTTCTTAGGAAGTGCAGAACCCATGGAAGATAAACTGATCTATCAGGGCATTACCTTTGACGATGTCCTCCTGGAACCACGCTACAGCGAAGTCGTTCCATCGGAAGTCGATGTCTCTACCAGGCTGACGGCCAAGATCACGCTGAAGATCCCCCTGCTCTCCTCCCCCATGGATACGGTCACCGAAAGCGAAATGGCGATCGCCCTGGCGAAAACGGGGGGGCTGGGGGTCGTCCATAAAAATCTCGCCATCACAGCGCAGGCCGAAGAGGTCATGAAGGTCAAGCGCAGCGCCAATGGCATCATTCAAGACCCGGTGACGCTCCAGCCATCCGACCGCGTCCGGGCCGCTCGGGATCTCATGGAACGCCAGAATATCTCGGGAGTTCCAATCACCGAAGCGGGGGGGAAGCTGGTCGGGATCCTCACCAAACGCGATCTGCGGTTCCTGGAGTCATCGGAGCTGGAGATTTCCCAGGTGATGACGCGCGATAATTTGGTGACGGCTACGGGGAGTGTATCGCTTGAGGAGGCTGAGCGGATTTTAACGGATAAAAAGGTAGAGAAACTTTTGCTGGTGGACGATCAATACAAACTGACAGGGCTGATCACGATCAAAGACATCGACATGATGAAGCGCTATCCGAATGCTTGCAAAGACTCCCTTGGGAGATTGCGAGTTGGGGCAGCGATCGGAGTCTTCGATTTTGAACGGGCGGAGAAGTTGATCCAGTGCGGCGTCGATGTGCTGATCGTCGACAGCGCGCACGGCCACTCCTCCAACGTCCTGGAGACAGTCCGGAAACTGAAGAAACAATGGTCGATCGATGTGATTGCCGGGAATGTGGCAACCCGTGAAGGAGGCCGTGACTTGGTGGAGGCAGGGGCCGATGCGGTGAAAGTAGGCATCGGACCCGGCTCGATCTGCACGACACGAGTCATCTCGGGCGTCGGCGTTCCCCAGGTCACCGCAATCTATCACGTCGCCCAGGCATGCCAGGCAGCAGGGATCCCAGTGATTGCCGACGGGGGTATTCGCTTCAGTGGAGACATCACCAAAGCCATCGCGGCCGGAGCTAGCAGCGTCATGATCGGCGGTCTGTTTGCCGGGCTTGCCGAAAGCCCAGGCCGGACCATTTTGTATCAAGGGAGAACATTCAAAGCCTATCGCGGCATGGGATCTCTAGGGGCTATGGCCAAGGGGTCCGGTGAGCGGTATCGGCAGCAATCGACCGACAGTCTTTCCAAACTGGTTCCAGAGGGAGTCGAGGGACGAGTTCCTTTCAAAGGGGCGTTGTCCGACTTTGTCTACCAGCTGGTAGGTGGGTTGCGAGCCGGAATGGGTTATTGCGGGACTCGTACCATCGACGAATTGCGCAGGGACGCGCGATTCATCCAAGTGTCAGCCGCCACCGTGCGGGAGAATCATCCTCATGACATCGCTATCACGCAGGAAGCACCCAACTACAGTCCGGACCATTCAGGGAGCGGCGACGCGTCCTGATTGGAAGGAAGTCACCTTGTCGGCCTGCCGGCGCTGGGGGCTGGGAGCCTCCTTGCCGGCTAGTCTCTTCCTGGCCAGCACCTTGGTGCCCGCCAGCCAGATTCTGGGACAATCCTGGTCCCCGGTTCCCTATTCCAGCACCATCACGTCGCAGCCCTCCCAAGCTGCGGTCCAGCCGACGGCAACTCCAGCGGCGCCAAGCACTCAGAATTCTTTAACGCAGGCCCAGCAATTCCCTGCCCAAGCGGCGCAAGGCGCCGTCGTCTTGCGATGGAAGAAAAGCTCTCTGGCAGCGCC